>Ga0315547_1000107_pt1 | contig 94828 bp, 73 predicted proteins | sample SalMarSW160240MG_2_FD_202542 | JGI IMG/M metagenome (GOLD analysis project Ga0315547, IMG submission 202542) | Salt marsh sediment microbial communities from the Plum Island Ecosystem LTER, Massachusetts, United States - Salt Marsh Sediment SW1601-240 ...
TCTTTCTCAACTGTTCTAAGTTCTTCAATTTCAATTCTTCCATTGTATTTTGCAATAACACTTGATTCAGCGGCTATATTTGAGGCAGTACCCCCAACGTGGAAAGTCCTCAGGGTAAGCTGTGTTCCTGGTTCCCCAATCGATTGTGCAGCAATGACTCCAACAGCTTCACCAATCTGTACCATGCGACCGGTAGCAAGATTTCTTCCATAGCACTTTGCGCAAACACCTTTTTTTGCTTCACAGGTAAGAACCGAACGGATCTCAACCTGCTCAATCGGAGAATCTTCAATTTTCGCTGCAATTTCTTCTGTAATCTCTTCGCCTGAAGTGATTATCAATTCTCCTGTCATGGGATGATAAATATCATGCACAGCAGTTCTACCCAATACCCTTTCAGGAAGACTTTCAACTACTTCTTCATTATTTTTGATCGCCGTTGCCACAAGTCCGCGTAATGTACCACAATCTTCTTCTGTAACTATTACATCTTGTGAAACATCAACCAAACGACGTGTCAGATATCCCGCATCTGCCGTTTTAAGCGCAGTATCGGCAAGACCTTTACGAGCACCGTGAGTAGATATAAAGTATTCCAACACAGACAAGCCTTCTTTAAAATTCGAAAGAATCGGGTTTTCAATAATTTCCGAACCTGTCGATCCGGACTTCTGAGGTTTTGCCATTAAACCACGCATACCGGAAAGCTGTCGGATTTGTTCTTTTGATCCTCTCGCACCGGAATCAAGCATCATGTATACGGCATTGAAACCCTGTTTGTCTGAAGACAATTGATTCATTAAGGTTTGCGTAAGCTTTGCATTGGTATGTGTCCAGATGTCGATAATCTGATTGTAGCGTTCATTGTTCGTAATGAACCCCATATTATAATTGTTAAGTACTTCATCAACCTGGTTATATCCTTCCGTTACAAATTCATCCTTCTCAGCAGGAACAATAACATCATCAAGGTTAAAAGAAAGTCCGCCCTGAAATGCCATTTCATAACCCATGTTTTTAATGTCATCCAGGAACTGTGCAGTGCGTGCAATACCAGTTTTCTTTAATACTTTGCTAATGATTTCCCTAAGGGATTTCTTGGTAAGCAATTCATTGATGAATCCAACTTCGTAAGGTACATATTCATTGAAAATTACTCTGCCAACAGTGGTTTCAATAATACGGACTATGTTTTGATCATTTTCAACATCATGCACTTTTACTTTGATCACTGCATGCAAATCTACTCTTCCTTCATTGTAGGCAATATTCACTTCCTCCGGAGAATAGAATGTCATGTTCTCACCTTTCACTTTTTCTTCCGTTGTACCCTTTTTGCCTTTGGTAATATAATACAATCCAAGTACCATATCCTGGGATGGTACGCAGATAGGCGCTCCATTTGCAGGATTAAGGATATTATGAGAAGCAAGCATTAAAAGTTGAGCTTCAAGAATAGCTTCATTGCCCAAAGGCAAATGAACAGCCATCTGGTCACCATCAAAGTCAGCATTGAATGCAGTACAAACCAGCGGATGTAGCTGAATTGCCTTACCTTCAATTAGTTTAGGCTGGAAAGCCTGTATTCCAAGACGATGCAAAGTGGGTGCCCGGTTGAGCAATACAGGATGTCCTTTCAATACATTTTCAAGTATATCCCAAACAACAGGATCTTTTCTATCAACAATTTTTTTCGCAGATTTAACCGTTTTTACTATTCCTCTCTCAATGAGTTTACGAATAATGAATGGTTTATATAGTTCAGCAGCCATATCTTTTGGCAAACCGCATTCGTGGAGATCCAATTCAGGACCCACAACGATTACCGAACGTGCAGAGTAATCTACTCTCTTACCCAGCAAATTCTGACGAAAACGTCCCTGTTTCCCTTTCAGACTATCGCTTAAAGATTTCAGAGGACGGTTTGCATCTGTCTTAACTGCGTTGGCTTTTCGTGAATTATCAAACAAAGAGTCAACAGCTTCCTGAAGCATACGTTTTTCATTCCGAAGAATCACCTCCGGAGCTTTGATCTCAATCAGCCTCTTCAGTCTGTTGTTCCTGATGATTACCCTTCGGTAAAGATCGTTCAGATCAGAGGTTGCAAAACGCCCTCCATCAAGAGGAACAAGAGGTCTTAATTCAGGCGGGATAACCGGCACAACCTTCACAATCATCCACTCAGGACGGTTAATTCCTTTTGAAGCACGAAAAGCTTCAACTACCTGAAGTCGTTTCAGAGCTTCATTCTTCCTTTGTTGAGATGTTTCAGTATTTGCAGCATGACGAAGTGAATAGGATATCTCATCAAGATCAAGTCTCTCAAGCAATTGATATAGTGCTTCAGCTCCCATATCTGCAATAAACTTATTCGGATCACTGTTATCCAAATGTTGATTTTCTTTTGGCAAAGATTCAATGATATCCAGGTATTCTTCTTCAGTAAGAAAATCAAGGTAATTGATTCCGTCGGCTTCTTTAACTCCGGGATTAATTACTACATATCGCTCATAATAGATGATCGAGTCTAATTTTTTTGTAGGCAATCCAAGAAGATAACCAATTTTGTTAGGTAGTGATTTGAAATACCATATATGAGCTACAGGAACTACCAGCGAAATATGCCCCATTCTCTCACGGCGAACTTTCTTCTCAGTAACTTCCACACCACATCGGTCACATACAATACCTTTATATCGAATTCTCTTATATTTTCCACAATGACATTCATAATCCTTAACAGGTCCGAATATCCTTTCACAAAACAAACCGTCACGTTCTGGTTTGTATGTACGATAATTAATAGTTTCTGGCTTTAAGACCTCTCCACTGGATCGTTCCAGGACTTCTTCAGGTGAGGCCAAACCAATGGCAATTTTTGAAAAACTGCTATTTATTTTTGTGTCTTTTCTGAATGACATATTTAATATTTTAATATCCGTTAATCTATGGACCTAATGTTATTCAATTAAACAAGATTAATACTTAAACCAAGTCCCCTCAACTCATGAAGCAATACATTCAAGGATTCGGGAATTCCCGGGGTAGGCAATGGTTCACCTTTTACAATAGACTCATACGTTTTGGCACGTCCGATTACATCGTCCGATTTAACAGTCAGTATTTCCTGAAGAATATGTGCTGCGCCAAATGCTTCAAGCGCCCATACTTCCATTTCTCCGAAGCGTTGACCTCCAAATTGTGCTTTACCACCAAGAGGTTGTTGGGTAATCAGAGAGTATGGCCCAATTGATCTTGCATGCATTTTGTCGTCAACCATATGACCAAGTTTCAGCATATATATTACACCAACAGTTGCAGGCTGATCAAATCGTTCTCCGGTACCACCGTCGTACAGGAAGGTCTTGCCATATTTTGGAATGCCGGCCTTTTCTGTATATTCCTCGATCTGATCAATTTTTGCACCATCAAAAATTGCCGATGCAAACTTTAGTCCAAGTTCTTTACCGGCCCATCCCAGAACAGTTTCATAGATCTGTCCAAGGTTCATCCTTGAAGGTACACCAAGAGGATTTAAAACAATATCTACCGGAGTTCCGTCTTCAAGGAAAGGCATATCTTCCTGACGAACGATTTTTGCAACGATTCCTTTGTTACCGTGACGACCAGCCATTTTATCTCCAACTTTCAATTTGCGCTTCTGTGCAATATATACTTTTGCCAGCTGGACAATTCCTGCCGGCAACTCATCACCAATAGTGACGTTGTATTTCTTTCTCTTATAGATAGCATCAACTTCTTTGAATTTGATAATATAGTTATGAATAAGCTTCGATATAAGTTCATTCTTTGACTTATCGGTAGTCCACTTATTCGGATTAATTGCCATATAATCAAGATCCTGAAGCATTTTCTGTGAAAATTTGGTTCCTTTAGGAATAACATCTATACTAAGATAATCCTTCACTCCCTGGGAAGTTTTACCATTGGTAAGAGAAAAGAGTTTGTCAACAAGCTTGCCTTTCAAATCAAGTGTTTGTCTGTTAAATTCTTCCTCAATTTTATCAAGAATTGGTTTCGTTGCAGCCTTTAATTTTCTGTCTTTCACAGAGCGTGAAAATAGTTTTTTATCAATAACCACTCCGAACAAAGATGGCTGAGCTTTTAATGAGGCATCTTTCACATCACCGGCTTTATCCCCGAAGATTGCCCGTAAAAGTTTCTCTTCAGGTGAAGGATCTGATTCTCCTTTTGGTGTGATCTTACCAATAAGAATATCGCCGGGAGCAACATTGGCTCCAATACGAATCAGACCATTTTCATCCAGATCTTTGGTAGCTTCCTCACTTACATTGGGAATATCAGAAGTAAGTTCTTCCAATCCTCTTTTCGTATCTCTAACTTCAAGCAAGTACTCTTCAATATGAATGGATGTAAATACATCTTCCCGAACTACTCTTTCAGAAATCACAATTGCATCTTCAAAGTTATACCCTTTCCAGGGCATGAAAGCAACCATCAGGTTTCTTCCCAGAGCAAGTTCTCCGTCCTGAGTAGCGTACCCTTCGGTAAGGATTTGTCCTGTTACTACTTTCTGTCCTTTCCGAACAATTGGTTTGAGGTTGATACAAGTATTCTGATTGGTTTTTCTGTATTTTGGCAATTTGTACCTTTTCAGATCTCCATCAAATGATACAAACTTATCTTCATCTTTCAGATCATACTTAACCACAATTTCGTTTGAATCAACGTATTCAATTTCACCATTTCCCTCTGCCACAACGAGAAGCCTGGAATCGCGGACAACATTGCTTTCAATGCCCGTGCCAACTATCGGTGACTCCGGAGAAACCAGTGGCACTGCCTGTCGCATCATATTTGATCCCATGAGTGCACGGTTTGCATCATCATGTTCAAGAAATGGTATAAGAGATGCTGCAATAGAAGCAATCTGGTTTGGAGCAACGTCCATCAATTGCACTTCTTCCGGTGTCGCCAGTGGATAATCTGCTTCAAGACGTGATTTGATCTTTGGATTAACAAAATTGCCTTTATCTGTTATCGGCGCATTGGCCTGAGCAATAATTCTGCCTTCCTCTTCTTCAGCGCTCAGATATACAACGCCGTTGTTGGTTAAGTCAACCTGTTTATTCTCCACTTTACGATAGGGAGTTTCGATAAATCCGAGTGAATTGATTTTAGCATATACACAAAGTGATGATATCAGACCAATGTTTGGCCCTTCAGGAGTTTCAATCGGACACAACCTGCCATAGTGTGTATAATGCACATCACGAACCTCAAATCCTGCCCTTTCACGAGACAATCCTCCGGGCCCCAGAGCTGACATTCTTCTCTTGTGGGTCATTTCAGCCAAAGGATTTGTCTGATCCATAAATTGTGAAAGCTGGTTTGTTCCAAAGAAAGAATTAATAACAGACGACAAGGTTTTCGAATTGATCAGGTCTATGGGTGTAAACACTTCATTATCACGCACGTTCATTCGTTCACGAATGGTGCGGGCCATACGGGCAAGTCCAATGCCAAACTGATTGTAAAGTTGCTCTCCAACAGTACGAACCCTTCGATTGCTTAAGTGATCAATATCATCAACATCTGTTTTTGAATTGATCAGCTCAATAAGGTATTTTATTATTTCTATTATATCTTCTTTCGTCAGGACTTTAACATCCATATCGGTATGTAAGCCAAGTTTTCTGTTAATGCGATAGCGGCCTACCTCACCCAGATCGTATCGCTTATCTGAAAAGAACAACTTATCAATAACATCTCTTGCTGTTGACTCATCAGGTGGCTCAGAATTTCGCAATTGACGGTATATATGCAATACGGCCTCTTTTTCTGAATTACATGGATCTTTTTGCAGAGTATTATAGATAATATCAAAATCGGATTGATTTAATCCTTCTTTGTGGAGAAGAATAGTTTTCGCTCCCGAGTCAATGATCTCATCCATGTGCTCTTCTTCAAGAACAACTTCTCTGTCAATAACAACTTCGTTACGTTCGATGGATACAACCTCGCCGGTATCTTCATCAACAAAATCCTCAACCCACGATTTTAATACACGTGCTGCAAGTTTTCTTCCAACCAATTTCTTTAATGCCGTTTTGGAGACTTTTATCTCGTCAGCAAGATTGAAGATTTCAAGTATATCCTTATCACTCTCGTAACCAATAGCGCGTAATAAGGTTGTTACCGGTAATTTTTTCTTCCTGTCGATATAAGCATACATGACATTGTTTATGTCTGTAGCAAATTCTATCCAGGAACCTTTAAAAGGAATGATACGTGCAGAGTATAATTTTGTACCATTGGCATGCAGACTTTGTCCGAAGAAAACACCTGGTGACCTGTGCAATTGAGAAACCACTACGCGTTCGGCTCCGTTAATAACAAATAATCCTCTCTCTGTCATGTAAGGAATAGTACCAAGATATACATCTTGAATAACCGTATCAAAATCCTCATGTTCGGGGTCGGTACAATAGAGTTTTAATTTAGCTTTTAAAGGAATACTATAAGTGAGCCCCCTTTCGATACATTCATCTATTGAGTATCTGGGTGGATCAACAAAGTAATCAATAAATTCAAGAACAAAATTATTACGGGTATCAGAAATCGGAAAGTTTTCGTTGAATACTTTGAATAATCCTTCTTCTTTTCTTCGTTCTGGTGTTGTGTCAAGCTGAAAAAAATCTCGAAATGATTTTAGTTGAACTTCAAGAAAATCGGGATATTCCAGCTGATTTTTTGCGGATGCAAATGAAATCCTTTGATTTATGTTGTTGTTTGACATTATATCAATTAATAAGCGTTGAACCAGATTTTATTAACGACAAAAAGGCTTAACCCTAATCCCGTTCCCGATGATCATCGGGAAGGGATTTGATTAAACCTACATAGCCTTTATGGCTAGGTGCATATCTATTTAAGCTCAACTTCAGCTCCAGCTTCTTCAAGTTGTTTTTTAATAGATTCGGCTTCCTCTTTGCTAACACCTTCTTTCAGAGGTGCAGGCGCAGAATCAACCACAGCTTTAGCTTCCTTTAAACCTAATCCGGTTAGGTCTTTAACAAGTTTTACAATTTGAAGTTTTTGACCTCCAGCAGCATTAAGAATTACATCGAATGCTGACTTTTCTACTGTTGCACTACCATCACCACCACCGGCAGGACCAGCAGCAACTGCTACAGCTGCAGCAGCAGGTTCAATTCCATATTCTTCTTTCAGAATATCAGCAAGTTCGTTTACTTCTTTTACTGTAAGATTTACGAGTTGTTCTGCAAACGCTTTTAAATCTGCCATTTTTGTATGTATTTATTGAATTATTTATTTGATTCTATTCTTTTTCTGATAAAGTTTTTATAATACCAGTCAGAGTAACACCTCCGGACTGTAGAGCAGAAATAACATTCTTGGCTGGTGATTGCAAAAGAACAATCAAATCGCCGAGAAGTTCATCCTTGGACTTAAGCTTTGATAGTACATCCAGTTGATCGTCACCGATATAAAATGACTCTTCAACAAAAGCAGCTTTTAAAACAGGTCGGTCAAGAACTTTCCTGAATTCCTTAATAAGCTTGGCCGGAGAATTTCCTGTCTCAGAGAACATGATTGATGTTGAGTTTTTAAGAACATCAAACAATTCATTGTATTCCTTTTCACTTTTCTCTAGTGCCTTTTTAAGAAGAGTATTTTTCACAACGATCAATTGAATATCCTTTTCATAACACTTTCTTCTGAGCATATTGGTATCATCCGCATTTAATTCAGAGATATCAGTCAGATAAAAATGTTTTGAATCGTTTATCTTTTGAGCCAGGTTATCAATAACCTTTATCTTTTCGTCCCGTGTCATAATGAATGCTTTTTTCTGTTAATTATTCGTCAATTGTTTTAGCATCAATCCGAACACTAGGACTCATAGTACTGGATAGATATATACTCTTAATATATGTACCCTTAGCAGCAGAAGGTTTTAACTTGTTGATTGTAAGTAAGAATTCACGGGTATTTTCAGCTATTTTCTCTGATGGAAAAGAAACTTTTCCAACAGTGGTATGCACAATCCCATAGCGATCTACTTTGAAATCGATTTTCCCAGCCTTTACTTCTTTGACTGCTTTCCCGATCTCCATAGTAACTGTTCCGCTTTTGGGATTCGGCATTAAACCCCGAGGTCCGAGTACCCGACCCAACTTACCTATTTTACCCATCACAGAAGGCATAGTAACAATTACATCAATGTCTGTCCATCCTTTTTCAATTTTTTCAATGTAATCATCAAGACCAACGTGATCAGCTCCTGCCTGCTTGGCTTCTTCAGCTTTATCCGGTGTACACAATACCAATACCCTGATGTCCTTTCCCGTCCCGTGAGGCAACGTGACAACTCCACGCACCATTTGATTTGATTTACGCGGATCGATTCCCAGACGAACATCAATATCAATCGAGGCATCAAATTTTGTAAAAGTCATTTCTTTTATAATTTTCGCTGCCTCTGACAATGTATATTGTTTACCAGGCTCAACCTTTTCTAATGCTGATTTTTGATTTTTTGTAAGTTTCGTCATTGTGTTCTTGTAGTATTAATAAATCAAACTACATTGCAGGGAATTGACCTTTCACGCTAATTCCCATACTTCGGGCTGTGCCAGCAACCATTTTCATTGCCGATGATATTGTAAATGCATTCAAATCAGGCATTTTATCTTCAGCAATAGCCTTTACCTGTTCCCATGTTACCGAAGCTACCTTTACACGATTAGGTTCAGAAGAACCTTTCTTTATCCTGGTAGCTTCAAGCAATTGAACTGCAACCGGAGGCGTTTTTACAATAAAGTCAAATGATTTATCTGAATATACTGTAATAACTACCGGCAGTAGTTTTCCTGCCTTATCCTGTGTACGGGCGTTAAATTGCTTACAGAATTCCATAATATTCACACCCTTTGCACCGAGAGCAGGACCAACAGGTGGTGATGGATTTGCAGCACCTCCACGAATTTGCAATTTAATCAGTCCAGCAACTTCTTTTGCCATTTTAATTATATTTCCGATTAATTATTGAGATACTTCATCAGACAGTTACTCAGGAAGCATTAAGGTTTTCGTAACAATCCGATTTTGTATATTTTTATTCCTTTTCTACCTGCATAAAGCTTAACTCAAGGGGTGTTTTTCTGCCAAATATTTTCACCATTACCTTAAGTTTTTTCTTTTCTTCATTTACTTCTTCAATAATGCCATTAAAGCTATTGAAAGGTCCGTCAATGACTTTAACAGTTTCTCCAACAAAAAACGGAGTATTCATTTCTTCATCCCCTGCTGCAAGTTCATCAACTTTACCTAAAATCCTGTTGACTTCAGACATTCGCAGAGGAGTGGGTTCTTCATTAGCTTTCTGTCCCAAAAACCCAATGATATGAGGAATGTTTGAAAGAATATGAGAAATTTCACCCACAAGCGCTGCCTCAATCAAAACGTATCCCGGGAAAAAATTTCTTTCCTTGCTAATCTTTTTACCATTTCTGATCTGGTAGACTTTCTCTGTAGGAATCAATACCTGTGAGACATATTCCTGCAGATTGAGCCGGGTGATTTCACTCTCAATATATTCTTTGGCCTTTTTTTCTTTCCCTCCTATGGCCCGCAACACATACCACTTTTTTTCCTGCTCTTCCATGGTTCAGTTTTCGTATGACTAATAAAATAAACTGTATATACCTGTCATAAGATTTTTAAAAGCCAGATCCATTAAAGCTATGATCAAAGCAATGATGAATGAGGCAATCATTACAACAATAGCACTTCCCTGCAGTTCTTCCCAGGAAGGCCATGTTACCTTATAAATAAGTTCCGAATAAGCCTCTTTAAAATACCGAATAATTTTCATAATGAATCAGGTTTGCACGGGAGGAGCGACTCGAACGCCCGACACCTGGTTTTGGAGACCAGTGCTCTACCAACTGAGCTACACCCGTATATTTTAATCTCCTCAAGATCCACCCTCCTTATTTTATTAGCTGTCCTATTCTGTCTGCCGGTTCACCCGCCTCTGGCGGGTTTAACTGCCTTTGGACGTTAAGACAGGCAGACAACCCCCGAAAAACAACGAAATCAATTATTGCTTTCCTGTTTTTCGGAACTTAGCTATACCCGTGTCTGTAAATACTATTTGGGATATCATCCCTTATCTGCTTGTTCGGTGGCTCGTTCAACTCTGAATAACCAAAAAGCTTTTTAAGAATTGAATTACTCCCGGATATATTCGAAGATAAATCCAAAAAGAACTTATCTTCCTATACTAATTCTACTATTTATGTTACTCAACAATTTCAATTACCTGACCGGCACCTACTGTTCTGCCACCTTCACGGATAGCAAAACGTAAACCTTTATCCATAGCAACCGGGGTAATCAGTTCAACTGTAATTGTTACATTATCTCCGGGCATAACCATTTCAGTACCTTCCGGCAGGTAAATTTCACCAGTTACATCAAGTGTTCTCAGGTAAAACTGAGGACGATATTTGTTATGGAATGGGGTATGACGGCCGCCTTCTTCTTTTTTCAAAATATAAACTTCGGCTTTGAATTTTGTATGAGGAGTAATCGATCCTGGTTTTGCAAGTACCATTCCTCTCTTGATTTCATTCTTATCCACTCCACGTAAGAGAAGACCTACATTATCTCCGGCTTCTCCCTCATCCAGTATTTTACGGAACATTTCCACACCTGTACAAACAGTTTTTCTGCCTTTAGCACCCAAACCAATCATTTCCATTTCATCTCCTGTATGAATAACTCCTGTTTCAATTCTTCCCGTAGCAACAGTACCACGTCCTGTAATTGAGAAAATGTCTTCCACAGGCATCAGGAAGGGTTTGTCTTTGTCTCTCGGAGGAATAGGTATCCATTCATCTACTGCATCCATCAGTTCGATGACCTTTGCAACCCATTTTTCTTCACCATTCATTGCACCAAGCGCTGAACCGGAAATAACCGGTGTCTTGTCTCCATCAAATTCATAGAAATCAAGAAGTTCACGTACTTCCATTTCTACAAGTTCAAGAAGTTCGGGATCATCAACCATGTCAACTTTATTCAGGAAAACAACGATCTTGGGAACGTTTACCTGACGTGCCAAAAGAATGTGTTCTCTGGTTTGAGGCATAGGCCCGTCAGTACCAGCAACAACCAGTATTGCACCATCCATTTGTGCAGCACCGGTAACCATGTTCTTCACATAGTCAGCGTGACCCGGACAGTCAACATGTGCATAATGACGTTTGGCTGTCTGATACTCAACATGTGCCGTATTAATAGTGATACCTCGCTCTTTTTCTTCAGGAGCATTATCAATTGAATCAAAGTCTCTGATCTCAGCAAGACCATCTTTTGCCAATATCATAGTAATAGCAGCAGTAAGCGTAGTCTTACCATGATCAACGTGACCAATAGTTCCAATGTTTACATGAGGCTTTGACCTTTCAAATTTTTCTTTAGCCATAATTAGTAGGATATTAAATATACAGTTACTATTTTTTATTAATTAATTTAGAGCCAATGATGGGATTTGAACCCATGACCTCTTCCTTACCAAGGAAACGCTCTACCCCTGAGCTACATCGGCTTTAAATCATTACAATACAAAATTTAAAGTCTCAAATCACTCTTTGATAGGGAAAACGGATTCGAATTCCCAAAAAAAACATCCTTTCAAAGTACATTCACAAACCTGAGCGGGAGACGAGGTTCGAACTCGCGACCCTAACCTTGGAAGGGTTATGCTCTACCAACTGAGCTACTCCCGCTTTTCATCCTCTTCTCTACTGCCACCTGCTAAAGTTCTGCTCTACCAATCCCGAAAATCTTATCAGCTTTGCTGATTTAGATTTTCGAGGATCCTCGAAAAACAATGAAATCAATTAAAGATTTCTTGTTTTTCGGGACTGAGCTACTCCCGCATAATAAATCTCAATCGCAGTTCAATTCATCCTATAAATTAAAATATCAGAATAGACTTATTTTCAATACTTTTCAAATATTTTGCAAAATTACAAAATCTAATTCACTATTCCTGATTTTAAGTTTTTCCCGCAAATATTCAATGAACTTTGAACTATCAAATTTGTCCCTGCAACCGAATATCTTAGTACAATTCTCCGAACCACAAAAATGAGTGCCGGTATTCTTCTGATATCATACTCACAATCAACACTTTCGTGGGGAGAGAAGGATTCGAACCTCCGAAGGCGTACGCCAGCAGATTTACAGTCTGCCCCAGTTGACCGCTTTGGTATCTCCCCCATCGTACCTGAGCCGATAGAGGGATTCGAACCCCCGACCCGCTGATTACAAATCAGCTGCTCTGACCAACTGAGCTACATCGGCAACCCTTTAAAGAACACCGATTTCGAGAGAAACCTCCCGAAATCGGTTCGCAAATGTATAAAATATTTTGTTTATATCACAATAATACTTTTCTATTTTTTGAAATGCCTGAACTAGGCTCGTTTGCGCTTATTTTTATGCTTTATAATCTGTTTACGCAGTGCGTCAATTGCATTATCGGTTGACTCTTCAAACGATTTGCTATGTTTTTTAGCAAAAAGTTCGTTCCCGGGCAAATCAAGTTTTATTTCAGTAACCTTATTTTTAATCTTCTGTGAATTTTCAAGTTTAAGAAAAATCTCTGCTCCAATAATATCATCATAAAAATGTCCCAATTTTTTCACTTTCCCTTCAACAAAAGTTTCAAGTTGTTTCGATGGTGAAAACTTAATGGAATTAATTTTGATATTCATAATAAACCCTCCATTTTTTTATGCTCGGGGATGAGCTTGTTTATAGATCGATTTTAACTTTTCGTATGTATTGTGTGTATAGATTTCTGTAGCAGCAAGATTTGCATGTCCCAGTAATTCTTTAACAGCATTTAAATCAGCCCCGTTGTTTAACATGTGCGTAGCAAATGTATGTCTGAGTATGTGTGGACTTTTCTTTTCAAGAGTAGTTGATTCACCAAGATACCTGCCAACAATTCTCTGGATCATTTTGGGATAGCAGATCTGACCTTTATTACTAAGGATCAATGCATCTGTATCGTGAGTACCAAATTCATCGTCAGCAATTCTCAGGTATTCTTTTAACAGGTTTACTGCAGTATAAGTCAGTGGTACCAGTCGTTCTTTGTTTCTTTTGCCTAAAATCCGAATTTCATCTTTGTAAAGGTCCACATCTTTTCTTGTCAGATGGACCATCTCTGATAACCTCATTCCTGTGGCATAGAATAGTTCAAGTACCAGTTTATCCCTAATTCCTGCAAATCCTGAAGGAAATAAACTGCTATCAAGCAATTGCTCAATTGAAGATTCCTTGATAAAATCAGGAAGACTTTTCTTTAATTTCGGAAGAATGACACCATCGGCAGGATTTAGGTTTAAAGAACCTGTACGAAGTGCATAATTATAAAAAGCTTTAAGGGATGCTATTTTTCTTCTCAAAGTTCTTGGCGAATTTCCCGAATTCACCATTTCAATCATCCAATGCCTTACATCGCTTTGCTGAGCATTGATCAGTTTCTTCTTTGGTGGATCATTCTGCAGATGGTGGGAAAATTGAGTAAGATCGTCAGCATAAGCCCTGACTGTATGCTCAGAGTATCGTTTCTCAATCCGTATATGATTTATAAACTCTTTCAGTTGCTCCATACTCAGGGATAATTATTAAGGTGTTGCCGGTAACCTTGTATCCTGGATTATCCCCAAGTATTCATATCAATCTTCACTCTGCTGCAACTGCTGTACGTATCTTGCGTGTTTAATTTCTTCCCTTCTAACTTCAGAAGGTTTTTTAAAAGCCTGACGACCCCTTAGCTCTTTAATGACGCCTGTTTTTTCAAATTTTCTTTTGAATTTTTTAAGAGCTCTTTCAATGTTTTCTCCTTCTTTAACAGGAACTATAATCATAGTATTCAGATGTTTAATAAAACGAGCCGCAAATGTATCACAGCTTGCTGAATTTACCAAATTAATTTATTTAAAAAATTGATGTAATGTAATAATCCAGGAATAAAACATGGTAATACCGGCATTTAAAATAAATTTTAAATGATATTTTATACCCTATAAATTTAGAGAATATTTTCCTAAACAATATGCTTTTACAGGAATTTCTTATTAAAAAATACCACTTATCTTAAGGTCAGATATGGAGCCACTTTCAGGTAGGTTGTTTCAGATAAGAGATAGTTGTCAATCAGTTGTTTTTTTGATTCAAAAGGACCTATTAACCTACGGTAGCTTACTATAGCTTTTGCTTCATAATAATTGAGGTAGGGATGTTTTCTTAAATCATGAATTGTTGCCTTGTTCAGATCCATTTTTTTAATACAAGCAGTATCGATTGTAAAAATGGATGAAAAACCTGAACACAGACTATCAGTGATGCCATAAACCTCATTGAGTTGAGTTGTTGAATAATACCCCCCGAGCAAATCTCTGTACTTTACAATTCTTGATGAAAGCACTTTGCCAATACCAAAGACGCTTTGCAATTGAATACTATCCGCACGATTGATATCTATGATCAAACGATTTGGCTTTCTTTTTACGGTATTTTCAGAATAATTTTCATGGGGTTCAATACTTATTTTTTCTAATAAGGCCATCACAAGAGCAGAATCAATCCCGTATATTTTTAATAAGTCGGTAGGTTTAGTAAACCTTCCTCCTTTTGCCCTGTAATTCATGATCTGTACAACAACATCCATGGCAAATCCTTTGCTCAGCATTACATCATAAGTAGCTGTATTGGGATCGAAATTGGCCTCATACAACTCACCTTTAGAGCGTATTAATGAGGAATTGTATTCTTTACCGGATATTTTCATTTTAGTATTTACCTCCTCCTTTTTATCTGACTTATCTGAGAAAGTTGTATAAACAAGGTTAAATCCATTTGCATTCTTACGTTCAATGGATCGTATACCAATCAGTATAATAATAATTACCAGAATAATTATTAATCCTCTGATTTCTGATTTGGTAAATGAAAAATATTCCTTAATGAATTTCATTTCACTCACGTATTTATTTCACCAAACAAGATTCTATGACTTCCTACTAAAATAAGCCTTTAAATCTTCTTTTATCTCGTTCGACATGAATAGCAAACCGAGCAAATTTGGAAAAGCCAGACCTAAAATCATCATATCTGAAAATGTAATAACATCTTTAAGATCCGTTGCTGCTCCGAGAATTACAAAAAGCAAAAATAACAATTGATACGTAATACCGGGTATTTTAATATTCTTACTATATTTTGTTGATAGAAAAAGGAAACCCTGTAAACCATAGTAAGACCATGATATCATTGTAGAGAATGCAAAAAGAAAAATTGCAACAACCAGGAGATAAGGGAACCACCAGAAGACAGTTCCAAATGCCGCAGAAGTTAAAGGTGCTCCGCTTAATTCAGGAGCAGACTGGTATACACCCGTAAAAATAATAACAAGTGCTGTCATTGTACATATTATAACGGTATCAATAAAAGGTTCCAGCAATGCAACAAGCCCTTCGCGAATCGGAATTCTGGTGATTGCTGCTGAATGTGCTATTGATGCAGAACCTATTCCCGCTTCATTAGAGAATGCTCCACGCCTGAAACCCATAATCATTACGCCAAAAAATCCTCCTTTTGCGGCATTTAAAGAGAATGCATCGACAAGAATCAACTCAAAAACACTGAGTATTTTATTGTAATTCATCGCAACAATCACAAGTGCTGTCAACACATACAAAATAGCCATGAATGGAACTATTTTTGAAGCAACCCGTGCAATACTTTTTAATCCGCCAAGAATTACAAGACCAACAAAAAAGGCAAGAAAACAGCCGACTATCAGTCCTTTCCCATTAAAAACCGGAACAACCTCACTTAACTGAGCAAATGCCTGGTTAGATTGAAGCATATTTCCTCCTCCAAATGAGGCAAGAATAATCAGGATTGCATACAATACTGCAAGAAATTCGCCCAAAAACCGAAGATTTCGTTTTCTTAAGCCCTGCTCAAGATAATACATAGGTCCGCCGGAAACTATTCCTCTAGCAGAGATCCTTCTGTATTTTAATCCCAAAGTACATTCTGAAAATTTAAGGGACATTCCGAAAAAACCTGCCAATATCATCCAGAATGTTGCCCCCGGTCCACCCACAGCAATTGCGATAGCAACTCCTGCAATATTACCTAGTCCAACAGTGGCAGAAAGTGCCATAGCTAGAGCCTTAAAATGAGAAACCTCTCCCGGTTCTCCCGGTTTATCAAATTTCCCTGCAACAAGTTGAATGGCATGTTTAAAACCGCGGATATTAATAAACCGCATTTTCACAGTAAAAAATATACCACCAAGAATAAGCCATACTACTACAAAAGGAACTTCATAAGGCAATTCCAATCCAATGACTTTTGCCAGATCCCAAAAAATAATTTTGTTCAGAATTTCTACTGCCGGAATAAAGAATTCGTTAATGCGATCTGTTAAAGTAGTATTCAAAGCAAATTGAAAATATTTCTAAAATTGATAAATTCAACTAATGATTCCCTGAAAAAAGTGCGACGATTATATCAAGGATATTCAATCCCTGAAGAAACACAATGAATATCGCTATAGGGGCTACAAATTTCACCAGAAGCATAAAAATTTGCAAAAACCATCCTTTTAACTTTCCTCCGTGAGCTACTTCTCTAATGACTTTATATTTACCAAATGCCCAACCAATAAATAATGCAATAAACATTCCTCCTATAGGTAATAAAAGGTTGGCGGAAATGAAATCAAGAAGATCAAAAAAATTCAATCCAAAAACTTCAAACTCAGAAAATAATCCCATTGAGAGTGAGCAGATAATACCCAACAAGGTGATCAGGGCTGTTGCTAACACCGTCGAAATCTGTCTTTTTATCTTCAGCTCCTCAGTAAAATAAGCAACAACAACCTCCAAAATAGATATTGCCGAAGTTAATGCAGCAATTGTCAGAAGAATGAAAAACATTATTGAAAACAAATACCCTCCGGGCATTTGCATAAAAACATTTGGAAGAGTTATAAAAATTAAACCGACTCCATGTCCCGGTTCAATATTAAACGCAAATACTGCAGGAAATATAGCGATACCTGCCAGTATAGCTATAATGGTATCTGCTGCAGTGACCTGAATAGCTGTATTAATGAGGTTATCGTTTTTATTCACATAGGATCCATAAGTGATCAGAGTTCCCATTCCAAGACTTAAAGAAAAGAATGCATGCCCAAGAGCACTTAACACTCCTTCAAAACTAAGCTTTGAAAAATCAGGATGAAAAAGAAAACGAAGTCCTTCTCCGGCACCTTTAAGAGTAACTGCTCTTATGTCAAGGATAATGATTATGATTAATAAGATGGGCATCAACACTTTTGAATATCGCTCAATACCCTTTTGTACACCTATAATTACTATTGCCCCGGTCATAAGCATAAATATTACCTGATACAACAAAGGATCAAGCGGATCAGCTATAAAATTTCCGAAAACTTGTGATATCTGTTCAGGAGAACTGTACTGAAAGTGATTTGTCACCGAAAATACTATGTATTTGATGCTCCAACCGGCAACTACACCATAAAAAGAAAGAATCAGAAATGCTGCTGCAACTCCAAATGAACCGATAAACATCCAGGGGGTTCCGGGTGTAAGCTTTTTAAAAGCTCCAAATGCATTGCGCCTTGATTTTCGGCCAATGATCAATTCCGAAAGCATTACAGGCAATCCTATGGCAAGAATAAATCCGAGATATACAAATAGAAAAGCAGCCCCTCCGTAAACTCCTGTTATGTATGGAAATTTCCAGATATTACCCAGACCGATTGCTGAACCTGCTGCTGCAGCAATAAGGCCAAACTTGCTGGAAAATTGTGCTCTGCCTTTTTTCTGATCTGTCATCAATGAGAATGATATTAATTTGGATTTTAAATCACAATATTATTAAAAAGACGCTTAAATAAAAAAAGCCCCTGACTTATCAAAGGCTTTTAAAAAATGGGATCATATATTAATTGCGATCGAGACAATTCAGGTCTTCAAATGCCACTTTCAATCTATCGATCATAGATTTTTCTCCTTCGCGTAACCAAGCTCTCGGATCATATTTCTTCTTATTCGGTTTGTCTTTTCCTTCCGGATTTCCGATTTGTCCCTGCAAATAATCATGGTTAGCAGCTTCATATTTACGAACACCATCCCAAAATGCCCATTGAGTATCCGTATCAATATTCATTTTAATGACTCCATAGGAAATTGCTTCGCGAATCTCTTCACGTGAAGAACCGGAGCCTCCATGAAATACAAGATTTACGGGCTTTTCCAAAGTTCCATACTTCTTTTGGATATATTTCTGAGAGTTATCCAGAATTTTCGGAGTAAGTTTCACATTACCTGGTTTATATACACCATGTACATTGCCAAACGAAGCTGCAATGGTAAAATTTTCACTGATCTTCTTCAATTCCTCATAAGCATAAGCAACATCTTCAGGCTGTGTATAGAGTAAGGAATTGTCCATGCTGGTATTATCCACACCATCTTCTTCACCTCCGGTAACACCTAACTCGATTTCAAGAGTCATATCGATCTTACTCATACGTTCTAAATATTTTTTACAGGTTTCTACGTTCTCCTTCAAAGGTTCTTCAGAAAGATCAAGCATGTGAGAACTGAACAATGGTTTCCCGTTTGCCTTATAATACTTTTCTCCTTCATCAAGTAGGCCATCGATCCATGGCAATAGTTTTCTTGCAGCATGATCTGTATGAACAATAGCTGCAACTCCGTATAATTCAGCTAGTTTATGGATACTCTCAGCACCAATAATAGCCCCCAATATGGCTGCTTTATGATTGTCGTTGGAAGCAGATTTACCGGCATAAAAAACTGCCCCTCCATTTGAAAACTGGATCATCACAGGAGAGTTAACAACTTTTGCAGCCTCTAAAACTGCATTCACCGAACCTGAACTTACAACATTCACAGCCGGAATGGCAAACTGATTTTCTTTGGCAACAGCAAATACTTTTTGCAGATCTTTACCGGTAATAACTCCCGGCTTAATTACATCAAAAACTTTTGTCATTATTTTATGGTTTTAATTAAATCATACTATTTCAGGATTTTGCTCATATACAATAAGCAAAATATAACAAAATTTTGTTCAGATAATGGCCTGCAAATTTATAACTCTTCCGCTTATATTTTAAGAATTTCCTGATTTTTTATAATAGTCAATTGACGAATAGTGATTGGCATTTCGTGTCCGGTGTTCCTTTTAAATGCTTATCGTTGTTGGTCATTCGTCCTGCTAAAACCAAAAAACAGAAATCCGCAATCCGCAATCCGTAATCCGTAATCCGCAATCCGCAATCCGAATTTCCCTAAAACGGATACCCGATTCCGAATTGAAATACGAATCGGCTTTTCAAAGATTTATCAACGGTTCCATTAAAGTCAATCCAACGACTTCCTTCCTGTATTGACGGATCCCTTAATTTGAATCCAAAATCTGTCCGGATCAGAAGAAATGAAAAGTCAAATCTTGCACCAAGTCCGGCGCCAACAGCAATTTCGTTGTAAAACCGGTCCCAGTCAAAAGATGAACCAGGGCGATTCGAATACTCTTTAATTGTCCAGATATTGCCGGCATCAATAAAAAAGGCTCCTTCCAGTTTCCAGAACAATTTGAACCGGTATTCCATATTTGCTTCCAGTTTAATATCTCCCAAATTGTTGGCATATTTTGCCGTAGCGCTTGTATCAGTCACAGATCCCGGACCAAGGGTTCTGGTGCTCCACGCTCTTATACCATAGGGACCACCTGAAAAATACATTTTCTCAAAAGGCAAGGTCCCGGAATTCGCCAGCGGATAACCAATTCCCATAAATATCCGGTATACAACTTTGTTATCTGAGGTGATCTGATTATAAAACCGGAAATCAACATCACTTTTCAGGTACTGAAAATAGGGTACTTTTAACAACGTCGAATCATTCTCGGATGGAGTCAGTTTGCTGATACCATAAATCAAATTGCCTGCTGATTCCATGTTTACCCTGATATACACAAAATCGCTTCGTTTTTCTATCACCTGGTTCGAAAATTCAAATACATACCTCGCTGAGAGTATGGTATGGTCCGTAAAGCTATTTCTAAGGGGTGTGTCTTTGATATCATTCCAAAGACTGGAGTCTCTTATGCGTTCGGGCAGCCTCACATAATTAAAATCAACAGGTATCAGCTGATGGGTGTTGTAGGCATTTCCCTTCCATTTGTAACCAAAAGAGGTACTGGCAATTGTACGTATATAGTCGGGCCTGTCCTGGTAATTGTAAGATATATTGATTGTTGTCCTCGGATTAAATTTTCGGGTGAACTGTTCTGCCTTAAAGGGCACAAGAAATTTCGGGAAAGTGAGAGACGTCTCTATCCCGAATTCTTTCATGGGATCAAAATTCTCTCTTTTTTTCATGGCTTCAATGGCGCCGGTTAGCTTTACCTGAAAATTTTCAGCCCCCCGGAAAAAGTTATAATTATTGTATAAGAAGTTAGTACGCACACCGAGATCTCCTGCTGAATTGGTACCAACAATCTCAAACTGGTATGCATGTTTCTTTCTGGGTGATAATTCAATGATATTATCAATGTACTTGTATTGGCTTGTATCAACCAGTCTGTCGTCCAGTTCATTAAAATGAATATTGATAATTCTATAAAGCCCGAGTGAGGAATAATTGCTGTATGATTTCCTGACATCCTGCTGGTTATAAACCCGTCCCGGATTTAATAAATTAGGATGCAGAACAGCTTCAGGCCTAATTTTATGTTCCCCTGAATAAATAACATGATTTTTGTCCAAATCAATTGTGTCGGCTTTCTGCTTTTCCTCATCCGGCAAATCATTGTAATAGGTGAAATTTGTATGCACAAATGTTTCATTGATCTTGTACTGATAATGATGTTTGACTTTGGTTACCGGATCAGGAAATCCCGTAACATCTTCTTTGACAGTAATAATAAGGTTTACTCTTTTCTCATCCGCCAATTCATTCGCTTCATAAAAAATAAATTCTCTGTTGAATTTATAATACCCGTTATTCTTCATGAACAATTCCAACCTTTGTCTCTCATTTTGTAGTTTTTCTTTATCAAATCTTTCTCCCGGTTGAATCAGACGATTGATGGTATCCTTTAAAATCAGGTCAGTAATTTTCTGATCTTCAAATTTGTAAGTTATTTTATTCACTATATGCGGTTTGCCAAGCTCTACCTGGTGTTGTATTTCTGCTTTCTTTTTCTTCAGTATCACTGTATCTTCAATGACAGATTCATAGTACCCTTTTGTTTCAAGGTATTTTCGATATTGATCGGTTGTGCCTTCTGTGAGGATTTCATCCCAAATAACAGGTTCTTCTCCAATTCTTCGAAACCATGCACTGGGAAATTTCTCTCTCTTTGGTGATGCCAGATTGTAAAGAAACAAATGAAACTTAAATCCCAGGATAGTCTTGTTAGGACTTTGCTTCTCATATTTCTTAAGCTCTTTTTTATCCAATTCCTTTGAATCAATCTCAACGCTTGTTTTGTTAAGCAAATATTCTCCTTCCGGAATGTGCCTGGTTGGTGAGCAGGAAACTGAAAAAAGAATAGTCGCAAGCAGGAGAAAATTGGTGTGCTTGGAAAAATTATAGATTGTCCTGTACAACAATTTATTCAGAGTTATTTTATTACTTTCGCGCAAAGATAAATTTTTGTAGCATGTAAATTGCATTGATTACAAATTTACCATCCCACAAGATACACAACTATTATGAATCTGAATACTTGTGATCAGTAAGCAGCAAATAAAATACATACGTTCATTGCATCAAAAAAAATACCGCAATGAATATGCTTCATTCATCGCAGAAGGAATAAAAATTGTGAATGAAGCTATTGCAATTCATCCGGATTTACTTGAATACCTTATTTTTACAGCAGACAGTAAGCCTCAAATTCATTTTAAGTTTCTCAAGGATAGAACAGTTCAACTTCAGGTTACAACAGAAGAATACAAAAAAATCACATCTCAAACCAGTCCGCAGGAAGTTCTTGTCGTTATGAAAAAACCTGAAACACAATTTTCGGATATCTCCCATTCTGAAGATATTTCGATTGCTCTCGACAAAATCAGGGATCCCGGGAATTTTGGTACTCTAATCAGGCTTGCCGACTGGTTTGGCATAAAGCAAATATTCTGTTCACAGGATACTGTTGATTGTTATAATTCCAAGGTAATTCAGGCAAGCATGGGGGCAATATTCAGAGCGACGATTCACTATGTTGATTTGGAAAGCTACCTGAAGAAAATCAAAGTTGATCATTCTGTAAAAGTTTACAGTACCTCACTGGAAGGATCAGATCTATATCAATTGAAACTTACCAAACCTGCAATAATTATTCTGGGGAATGAATCGGGAGGTGTATCTGAGAAATTGAAAAGCCTGTCAGACGAAGATCTGCGAATTCCCGATTACAATATGAATAAAAGCAAGAGCGAATCACTCAATGTTTCGCTGGCAGCTGCAATCATTTGTTCAGAGTTTCGTCGTCAGACCAATTGAATCCTGGTGAATGCATTGGCTTCCCTGCCAGCCGGTTTACCTGCCGAAGGTTTAACTGCCTTTGGAAGTCATGGCAGGCTGGGCCAAGTTCGTAAACTCGGTTCCCCGTCAACTTGTTGCGAAGCAAGCAAACCAATGAAAAGCATTTATTCCTTTTTGAAGATCAGGGATTACTCGCTATGCTCGTGAGAATAGTTCCGCGACTGCTCGCTGCATGGAGCTTCAATTACTCGAAATGAAAGGACAATATGACCATATGGGAAGTAATGCTTTTGATATAGGAAGTATATTTTTCAAACTCCGGAGGTATTTCACCGTTACGGTCACTTCCCCGAAGAATATTTGACAACCCGAAGGAATATTTGATTTCCGTGGCAAATTTGAAAAATGTCAGGTAAAAATCCATGCCAAATCCAATTTCACCGTATACATCCAAAGGATTAATCATAATAAGTTGATCTTCAAGGTCGTATTCTTTTTTTATGGCAAGATCGTAACGCAGGTTCCCTCCTCCAATGAGATACGGCCTGAAATTATTCAGCCGTTTTGATTTGTACTTAAGAAGTATGGGGAATTCCAGATAAGAAGATTCAACCTTATAGTTTGATCCGCTGGGATAAAAAGGTACAGTATCGGAAGGATTTTCAAAATACATAAACCGTTCGCCAAATGAAATGCCGGGCAGTGCGCGCAGGTCAAAATTCTCTGCAAGTCTTAAATTTGCGATCGCATGAATATTAATTCCGGGAGAAAGTTCTTTCAGTCCTATATATACTCCGTTCCGGACAGCTATTTCATTGTGTTCGATCCTGTAATCCATTATATTCAATCCCAGTGAAAAACCAAAATGAATGGGTTTATCGTCGTGTGTAGGATCATTTTTTACCTTCGGTTTCTGACCAAAAATGCAGGTAATTGTAAATGCCAGGATAATATGAAAAAGAAATATCTTTTTTAACATTGTGTCGGTTTAACTACAAAAACGTTACAGGCTCGAAAATAGTATTTTTCTGCTTAAACTCGAAAAAGCTATTGAAAACAAATTCAAATCGTACTTTTATTTTCTACTTTTGGAATTCACATTTTATGAATTATGTACACATACGATTACCTTTTTGAATTTACACATACTGTTTTTATCAAAATGGGTTGCAGCAAAGAAGATGCCTTGAAAGCCTCAAAGGTATTTCTTGCTGCAGAATTAAGAGGATTGTCCTCGCACGGTATGTTACGAATAAAAGATTACTATCAGCTGTGGAAGTCAAACAGGATCAATACAAAACCAAACATTCGCATAGTACATGAAACTCCCAGTACTGCGGTAGTTGACGGTGACGGTGCTATAGGAATGATCGCAGCAACAAAATCAATGGAGATTGCCATTGAGAAATCGGAAAGATGCGGATCAGGATGGGTATCAACAAGAGGATCAAATCATTTTGGAATAGCAGGTTATTATGCCATGATGGCTTTGGAACGAGAAATGATTGGTATAACTATGACGAATGCTAATCCGCTTGTAGCACCCACTTATTCCATAAGCCGGTTGCTGGGAACAAATCCGATTGCAGTGGCTATCCCTGCCGACAAACAAGCTCCCTTTGTTGCTGATTTCTCAACAACACCTATTGCCCGGGGCAAGTTAGCAATCGCAGAGAAAAAAGGGGAAAAAACACTTTTTGGATATGTGCAGGACAAAGAAGGCAGACCCAGCGATGAGCCCTCAATTCTAAAAGAAGGAGGATCGATGCTGACGCTTGGGGGAGATTATGAACACGGGAGTCACAAAGGTTATTGTCTGAGTGCCATAGTGGACATTTTCAGTGCGGTTTTATCAGGAGCCAACTTTGGCCCTTTTGTTCCGCCTTCAGTAGCCTACCTGCCAGTTTTGGAAAAACATGTAGGCGAAGGAACAGGGCATTTCTTCGGTGCCATGAGAATTGATGCGTTCCAATCTGCTGAAACATTCAAAACAAAGATGGATCAATGGATCGAAACATTCAGAGAAGCCAAAAGCGCCCCTGGCATGCCTGCAGTGAAAATTCCGGGTGATTTGGAAAGAGAAAATGAAGAAATTATCCGTAAAAAAGGCATCCAAATTATCCCGGCAGTTGTTAAAGAGCTTGCAGAAATAGCCGAAGAACTGGGAGTGGAATTTAAAGACAAATAATCGGTATTCGGTGTTCGGTGTTCGGTATTCAGTCATTAATCATAAGTTACAAGTTTCAACTCATACATAGCGCAAGTCTGTGTGACTTGTACTTTTTAACATTAGCCTTTCTCCCGTATTCTCAGATAAAATGCAAATAAAAAAGAATTAGCAAATTCCTGCCTATTCATCCGCCGAAATGGAGGACGCAGAAATAATAGCAGAAGAAATACTTTCAGGATAAATTGTTTTAAAAATTGTACCAGTAACAAGAAAACAGCCTTCCCTTGACCACCATAAGCTTGCCGACGGTGGTGTTTTTAAAGCTATGGCTGGCAAAGCAGTTCAACAGTTTAACGATCCCACAATTACACAGTTAAACTTATCTCTAGTCTAACATCTCACCCTCTCACCTTCTCATCTTCTCACCCTCTCACCTTCTCATCTTCTCACCTTCTCATCTTCTCAATTACTCTACTACTCATTATTCATAAATCCCTGTTTTGCAATAACATTCAACAGCGCTTTTGAAAATGCAACATTATCTTTTTTTGTATACCTGTTGTCTGTAAATACCTGCGCCAACGTTTCTTTATTATTCTCTTTTAATAATTGTATTGTTTCCTCCAATAACTCCTTCTCCCTGTATATTTCATCAATCATTTTTTCAGAATAATCTGCATACTTTTCATAATGAACCACTGCCTCAAGAGGCAATCTATCTGTTAAACCGGGAGTTTCATCAGGATAACCCAACGCAAGCGTTGTGACAGGGACAACATATTTCGGAAGATCCAAAATATCAATTATGCTTTCAGCCATATAGGTTGTGGTACCTAAATAACATATTCCGAGATTGAATGATTCTGCAGCAAGCGCAATATTTTGAGCAACCAGTAGCGCATCAATTGCAGCAGTGAAAAAAGAAAGAAAATTATCGTACCCCGGATCCGCATTTCGCTGCCTGCACCATTTAACAAACCTGTTAAAATCTGCACAAAAGGTAATTATCACCGGGGCCTGATTCACCATGTCCTGCTTAAAATGCGATTCCCAAAGCTTATGTTTTATCTCCGGCTGAGTACTTACAATCATACTGTATACCTGCATATTGCCGGTTGTTGATGCTCTTGTTCCGGCCATTAATATCTTATGAAGAAGATCCTGAGGGACGGGATCATTCAAAAACTTACGTATAGATCTGTGTCTGTTTATTACTTTCAGCATATGAACATGTATTTTCCGAGTGCAAATCTATTAATTTACCCTATTAAATAGCAAAACAATAGTGAGAATGATGTTTTCGTTATGAACAAAGTCCATTTATTGATCAACTGACTGATATAATTTATAAAAAACGCAACAAGCTTATAATTATCGACGTATATATTTCGGAATTAATGGGATAATTAATAAATTAGATAGAATAAAATTATTTATCATGAAAAAGATCGTGAAAATTATCGCTGCAATTTTATTGCTTACAATCCTATGTATGTCATGCAGTAAAGAAATTTGTCCTGCATACGGCAAAGTATCAGTAGAACAAGCTGAAGAAGCAAATAGCTGAAATCACCTCCTTCACTTAACTTCTTTTTATATCACATAGATATTTTAAAAGGATTATTCTAATTTTGCTACTATCGAATGAGAACGGTATTAGCAATATTATTCCTTTTCTTTTCAGTCATTCTGTCTGCATTTTCGCAGGGCGAAATTGATGATCAGGAAAAAATTTTTTACCGCAACGAGCGAACCTTTGGTATTGTAATAAGCACAAATGGTTTTGGCGGAAGTTATCGTTATGCAAAGCGCCTCGATGCCAGAAAAAAATTTATTTATGAAATTGATTTTCATCATATTAAGCACGAAAAAGAATACAGGGTCACATTTTCTTCCAACCAGCAATTTGGCAGTAGTTTCGTATTTGGAAAGAAGAATTCTTTTTTTTCACTCCAGGGAGGAATAGGACTTCAGAAAGAACTTTTCAGAAAAGAAGACAAAGGAAGTATTTCAATTCGATACTTCTATTCCTTTGGTTTATCAGTTGGATTTGAAAAACCGATCTACTACGATGTAATCACTTATGACAGCACAGGAATTCAGCATAGAGAAAGAATGAAATTTGAAAATCAAACGCATATTTTATATGTCGAAAAAAAGGCTCCATTCTACGTTGGCATGGAAGAAATAAAAATTGTTCCCGGTGCATATGGTAAATTCGGCTTTACTTTTGAATTTGGTAAATCAAATAAACTATTTAGCGCCATCGAAACAGGTATTGCTTTGAATGCATACATCAGAAAAATAAATATCATAGCCAACGAACACAATCACTGGATCTTTCCGGCTTTCTTTTTAAGTTATCGTTTTGGTAAGGTGATTGATGCACAATTTATTAATGAACCATCTAAAATTGATAAAATCCTGACCGATTGAAATTATAATGAATAGATAACTCTATATAGAACGGTCACCTTCATTTAATCTATTGTTATTTTTTTCACAATAACAACATTCCCCTTTGAATTCTGGTTGTTGATTTAGATTTAATTTAGTATTTTCGCACTTCCGTTTCAGATATAATATACTAATTTTTTAAAAAGCAATAAATCAATTCATTATGGGAAAAATTAAAATTGGAATCAACGGTTTTGGTAGAATTGGAAGATTCGTATTTCGTATAGCGGTTGCTAAAGATAATATTGAGGTTGTCGGTATCAATGATCTGATTGATGTTGATTACATGGCTTATATGTTAAAATATGACTCAACTCATGGACGTTTTAACGGTACTATTGATATTAAAAACGGCAAGTTAATCGTAAATGGCAAAACCATTCGTGTCACTTCAGAAAAAAATCCTGCAGATCTTAAATGGAACGAAGTAGGTGCCGAGTATGTAGTTGAATCCACAGGTCTTTTCCTTACAAAAGAAAAAGCACAGGGTCATATTGATGCCGGCGCAAAAAAAGTAATCTTATCTGCTCCTTCAAAAGACGATACTCCAATGTTTGTTATGGGCGTTAACCACACTTCATACAAAAGTGATATGAAGTTTGTATCAAATGCATCCTGTACTACAAACTGTCTTGCCCCTGTAGCCAAGGTACTTCATGATAACTTTGGAATACTGGAAGGGTTAATGACTACAGTACATGCAACAACTGCCACTCAAAAGACTGTTGACGGGCCATCCATGAAAGACTGGAGGGGAGGACGAGGTGCAGGTCAGAATGTAATTCCATCTTCAACCGGTGCTGCCAAAGCCGTGGGAAAAGTAATTCCGGAACTTAACGGCAAACTCACTGGTATGGCGTTCCGTATTCCAACACCCGATGTTTCAGTGGTTGATCTTACTTGTCGACTGGCAAAAGAGACCAGCTATGAAGAAATTTGTGCTGCTATGAAAAAAGCTTCTGAAGGCAAGTTAAAAGGAATTCTTGGTTACACGGAAGATGCTGTTGTATCAAACGATTTTGTTGGTGATCTTCGAACATCAATTTTTGATGCAGATGCAGGAATTATGTTGTCTCCTACGTTTGTTAAAGTTATTTCCTGGTATGATAACGAGATGGGGTATTCAGCAAAAGTGGTTGAATTTATTGAATATATGGATTCAGTGAAATAATCTGATATACAGAATATAAATTAAAAAGCCATCAAATTGATGGCTTTTTTTATAGATTTAGTTTTCTTAGTGATTTTAAATGTATTCGATAAGGTTAAAAGGAATTTTCAGTGAAGACTTGTAATGCTCCCCAAGATTTAAAATCGCTTCATCATCTTCTTCGTAATACCAGTTAACAGTGATATTTCTCCCTTTTTGTGCCTCATCCTTAATAACCCTGAAAAGCCCCAGCAGATACTTTGATGATCCACTGTTTACATATTCAAGATTAAGATCAATGATGGTATTTGCTTTCGGTTGTTTGAAATATTCTTTGACCCAATCGATGAGGTCATCATAAAATTCTCCAGGGTTCTCAGGAATCGATCTGCCTTCAATTTTCATATGTCCTGATTCATGATCAAAAATGACCGCGGGCGTATTGGTTTTTTTTTCTATTTCAAGTTTTTCCATTTTTCGTTGATATGCATACTAAAACTAATGATAAAGAACAAAAAATTAGATGGTTAAATATACGATATTTTAACCAAAACGTTAGAAAATTATGAACAGGTATAATTAACAGTTGTTAATTATATGCAACTGTGACAATTGGTTTTCCTGAAAACTTAAATTTTTCGTGCAGCTTTATGTTCCATGTGATCTTGCATAATTTTGTAACTTGCGATCTGTTTATTTGAACAGGTTGAAATTAAATTGAAACGGAAATGATTTTTGATCTTGAAATGATAAGAAAAGTATATTCTGGTTATGCAAATAGAATTCATGCAACCCGCAAAACAAATGGCAGACCACTTAGCTTAACGGAAAAAATATTGTATGCCCATCTTTCGGATTCGATTGATAAAATTTATCAAAGGGGGAATGATTATGTTAATTTTATGCCGGACAGAGTGGCAATGCAGGATGCAACAGCTCAAATGACTCTTCTCCAGTTTATGCAGGCTGATAAAGATAAAGTTGCTATTCCTTCAACTGTTCATTGCGACCATTTGATTCAGGCAAAAGCAGGTGCAAAAGAAGATTTGCATACCGGTACTGCTGCCAACAAAGAAGTTTATGAATTCCTGAGTTCTGTATCCAATAAATATGGTATTGGTTTTTGGAAACCAGGGGCCGGAATTATCCATCAGGTTGTTCTGGAAAATTATGCATTTCCGGGTGGCATGATGATAGGTACTGATTCTCATACTGTTAATGCAGGCGGATTGGGTATGATAGCTATTGGAGTTGGAGGTGCTGATGCCGTTGATGCAATGACCGGTATGCCTTGGGAATTGAAATTTCCAAAATTGATTGGAGTGAAACTAACCGGTACACTTACAGGATGGACCTCTGCAAAAGATGTTATATTGAAGGTTGCAGGTATGCTTACGGTAAAAGGCGGGACGGGTTGTATTCTGGAATACTTCGGCGAAGGTGCATCTTCAATATCCTGCACGGGAAAAGGCACCATATGCAATATGGGTGCTGAGATTGGTGCTACCACATCCGTATTTGGTTATGATCAGAAAATGGCAGAATACTTAAAAGGTACCGGCCGGACAAAAGTAGCTGAACTGGCTGATAAAATAGCCAATGAACTGACAGGTGATCATGAAGTATACACTCACCCTGAAAAGTATTTTGATCAGGTTATTGAAATCAATCTTTCAGAACTTGAGCCTCATATCAATGGTCCGTTCACTCCTGATCGGGCGATGCCTCTTTCAGAGTTTTCAAAATTAGTTATAGAAAATAACTGGCCATCCAAACTTGAAGTAGGTCTAATTGGTTCATGCACGAATTCATCCTATGAAGATCTGACGCGTGCTGCTTCAATAGCAGAACAGGCAATAACAAAACACCTGAAAGTGAAATCTGAATTTACAATAACACCTGGTTCGGAGCAAGTCAGATATACTGCTGAACGGGATGGATTGCTTAATAAATTCGAAAGAATAGGCGGAGTTGTATTGGCAAACGCATGTGGTCCCTGTATTGGTCAATGGGCAAGACATGGTGCTGATAAGCAGAAAAAGAATTCCATTATGACTTCTTTCAATAGAAATTTTGCTAAGCGAAATGATGGAAATCCGAATACTCATGCCTTTGTTGCATCACCAGAACTTACCACTGCATTTGTTATTGCCGGAGACCTGACATTTAATCCACTGACCGATACACTGGAAAATGAAAATGGAGAACATGTCAGATTAGAAGAACCAAAAGGTTTTGAGATGCCACCGAATAATTTCGATGTGAAAGACAAAGGTTACCAGGCACCTGCCCAAGATGGCAGGAATATTGATGTGGTCATAAATCCTGCTTCAGACAGACTGCAGGTTTTAACTCCTTTTGAACCCTGGAACGGAAAAGATTTTAAAGGCCTGAATCTTTTAATTAAAGCAAAAGGCAAATGCACCACTGATCATATCTCAATGGCAGGACCATGGCTCAGGTACAGGGGACATCTTGATAATATATCCAATAACTTACTTATAGGAGCTAAGAATTCCTTTAATGATAAGGTCAATTCTGTTCTTGATCGGATTGCCGGTGAATATTCCGAAGTACCTGCTGCAGCCAGAAACTATAAAGAAAATGGAATAGGTACCATTGTTGTTGGTGATGAGAATTATGGGGAAGGTTCTTCCCGTGAGCATGCTGCAATGGAACCACGATATATGGGAGTCAAAGCTGTTCTTGCCCGTTCGTTTGCACGTATCCATGAAACCAACCTGAAAAAGCAGGGTGTGCTTGCCTTGACTTTTATAAATAAAACAGATTATGATAATATAATGGAAGATGATACGATTGATATTATCGGACTTGCGGAATTTGCTCCCGGTAAAAACCTTAACATTATACTCCATCACAGCGATAAGACAACGGATAAATTTGAAGTCAGCCATACATACAATAAGAACCAGATTAAATGGTTTACGTTTGGCTCTGCGTTAAACCTGATCAAAAAACAGCAAAAACAATAGAAAACGGAACAAACTTCATTTTCTGTTTTTATTTGTACAATGACTCTTAACAACCATAAAAGACTTTTGGTATTGTGTGGCCCTACGGGCATTGGCAAAACAAAAATTGCTATTGAGCTGGCAAAATCTCTTGCCTGTGATATCATATCCGCAGATTCCCGTCAACTTTATAAGGAGATGAGAATAGGAACAGCAGTTCCTTCTAAAGAAGAATTACATGAAGTGACACATCACTTTGTTCAATCTCATTCTATTCATGATTATTATAATGCGAGTATGTTTGAACAGGAAGTCCTGAACTTTCTTCAGCATTATTTTACCAGGAAAAATACAATTATTTTGTCCGGAGGATCAGGATTGTATATCAAGGCAGTATGTGAAGGAATTGATGAATTGCCGGCGATAGATCTAAACGTAAGGAAAAAGTGGCAGTATTTGCACAAACAAAAAGGGCTGAAATACCTTCAATCATTTTTAAAAAGAAATGATCCTTCATATTTCCAAGATGTAGATAAGGACAATCCGAAACGTCTTCTTAAAGCTATTGAGATAATTGAGATGACGGGCAAAACATATTCCTCTTTCCTGAAAAAGGAAAAAGTGCCAAGACCTTTTCAAATAGTGAAAATCGGGCTCAATACAGATAGAACTATTCTCTATGACAAAATCAATGAAAGAGTTGATCGAATGATGAAAGAAGGATTGTTAGAAGAAGCTCATTCATTGTATATTTATAAAAACTTAACTCCTTTGAATACTGTTGGCTACAAGGAGTTGTTTGCTTATATTGATGGAAGATTATCCCTTGAGGAAGCAAGCGGGCAAATTAAAAATCACAGCAGAGCATATGCCCGCCGACAACTTACATGGTTCAGACGGGATAGGACCATTAACTGGTTTGAACCTGAAGATCTTTCCGGAATAAAGAAATATATTGATGTCTCAATCCATTAACCAGCTTAAAATGCAGCAAATACATACCTTTAATATCAGAGTCTATGGATTATTCATCAACAAAAATCGGGAAATCCTTCTTGCTGATGAATATCGTTTTGGCATATATATGACCAAATTTCCGGGAGGAGGACTTAAGCCTGGCGAAGGAACGATTGATTGTCTTAAACGTGAAGCTGTCGAAGAATTCGGACAGGAGATAAATGTTATTCGTCATTTTTACACAACCGATTTTTATCAAAAATCAAAATTTCACACAAACCAGCAACTTATTTCTATTTATTACCTCGCCGGTTTTCCCGGACCGGAAAAATTCAGAATAACATCAAAACCGTTTGATTTTAAAGATAATACAACAGAAATGGTTTCTTTCAGATATAAGAAAATAGAAAATATAAACGAAGATGAATTAAGTTTTCCCATCGATAAATATGTATTGAATCTACTTCAGGAAAATCAGTCAACAGAGTATACAAGTCGATATTGAAATGTTTTTTTATCATATAATCTTCCGACATTCTTTTCAACCCCAAAATTTTCCTTTTTCTTTGTTAAAAATATTTCTCCTTCGAGTGAAAGCTTTACTGATTGCAGTAAAAAAAGAAAATGAAACAAGTGTCTTAATAGAAAAGACATCAGCTTCTATGGTTAAAATTGGTGGCATACCCATACTACACCATCAGATAAAGCTATTCAAGAAATACAATATTAATACGATATATATCCCTGATAATCAATACAGACAGGAAATTGAGAGTTATTTTGGGAAGGGTAAAGATTTCGGAGTTCAAATTGATTACTTTCATAGTAATCATTCTTTTGAATCATGCGGAGATGAAAGCAGAGAAAACATCCTTCTCATCCATGAGGGAATGATGATAAATATGGATCTTGAGCGACTGATCAATTTTCACAACAAGAAAGAAAGTGAATGTACACTTGTTACACATCCTGTTGACAAACCTTTTCATAGTAGACACGTCGAACTTGATATAGAAAGCAGAGTCATTCACTATATTAAGAAGCCGCTTCACCCGGACAAATATTATCCCAATATGGTTTATGCTGGTATTTGTGTTCTTTCCTCCTCAACTCTGAATTCATTTTTTAACGAAAATAAATCACCTATTGATGAGAATATCTTTTCAAATATTATCAATCACAAAAAGATTTTTGGATACAATACTTCAGAATATGTAAAAGATATTGCAACAATGGATGATCTTAAACAGGCTGAGTATGATTATCAAACAGGCAAAATAACCAGTGCAAATTTTGAATTTAAGCAAAAGGCAATCTTTCTTGATCGAGATGGTGTTATCAACAAAGAAACTGGTTATATCAGCAAACCTGAGGAAATAAATCTATATGAATTTTCCGGGAGAGCCATTAAAAAATTAAATTCTTCCGAATACAAATCAGTTTTAATTACTAATCAATCTTCCATCGCAAGAGGTTTAATCACACTTGGAGATCTAAAAGCCATCCACAACAAACTGGAAACAAACCTGATTCAAGAAGGAGCAAAACTGGATGCAATTTATTTTTGCCCACATCATCCGGACAGAAATCTTCCCGGCACACGATCAGAGTATATAGCAGATTGCCTGTGTCGTAAGCCCAAACCCGGATTATTACTTGATGCCTCATTTCATTTCAATATTGATCTTTCCTCTTCATTCATGATTGGTGATAGTGAGCGTGATATCCTGGCAGGTATCAATGCCGGATGCACAACTTCAGGTGTAATGACTGGTTACGGCCTGAGAAATACAACCGTTGTTCCTGATTTTTTCTTTGCAAACCTTGAAGAAGCTGTAGATTTCATTGTTGATGAACCATACAAAGACATTTATAAAAAACTAAGCGGGAAGCAAATAAAAACTCCTTGCATTATTTCAATCGGGGGATTGAACAGATCAGGCAAATCCACACTCTCTTCATACCTGAAATGGAAAATCGAACAAGATGGGAAAAAAGCCTTTATAATAAGACTGGACAATTGGTCGCTCAACATGAAAAATTCAACTCGTCTGACTGAGGGATTTGCTACCTATCAAATCGAAAAAGCAGAAATGGATTTACAACAAATATTGATTGGAATTTCTATTAAAAAAGCTGGCTATACTGATTATAATGAGAGTAAACCGATGGAAATTACCTATCACTATAAAGGCGAAGAATATATACTAATTGAAGGAGCTTTTGCATTAAGCAGCAAGATCCTGAGAGATCTGTCGCACATTAAGATTTTCATGGATATCCCGGAGATAGTTCAGAAAAAAAGACTGATCCAAATGATGGAATGGCAAGGAACCGAAGTTCAAAATTTTTCTGATATTTATAAGAAAATAAAAAGATCAGAAATTAAAGAAATTAAACCTGGTAAGAAATTTGCCAATATCATCAAATAATGAAATTGAATGAACTACAGCGTCATTATTCCCTTGTATAACCGCCCTGCTGAAATTGACGAGCTGCTGGATAGTTTAACAAAGCAATCTTTTAAGGATTTTGAAATCATAGTGGTTGAAGATGGATCAACAATTCCAAGCAAACATATTATTGACAGGTATCTTCATAAACTGACCATTGCATATTACAGGAAACAGAATGAGGGACCTGGTCCGACAAGGAATTACGGAGCCAATAAAGCAAACGGAGACTATTTTATTTTTTTTGATTCTGACTGCATCATTCCGGAGCACTATTTCAAATCTGTCAATGATTTTCTTTCAAAAGATTACAAAGATGCATACGGGGGTGCTGATATGGCTCACAAAAGTTTTTCAAACATCCAGAAAGCAATCAACTATTCCATGACTTCCTTCCTCACTACCGGTGGTATCCGGGGCAGAAAATCAAGCCTGGAAAAGTTCCATCCCAGAAGTTTTAACTTGGGCATTTCCCGTGAAATATTTGAAAAGCTCGGGGGTTTTTCCCGTATGCGTTTTGGCGAGGATATTGATCTGAGTATCCGTATCAACAAAGAAAATTTCTCAACATGCCTCATTCAAAATGCAGGTGTATTTCATAAAAGAAGAACAAATCTAAGACGGTTTTTCAAACAAATCATCAATAGTGGTATTGCCAGAATCCACTTGTATAAACTCCATCCGCACTCTTTAAAAGTGGTTCACGTTCTTCCGGCGATATACACTCTGGGTCTGATCATATTGATAATAATGTCGATATATATTCATCCGCTTTTTATTCTACCGTGGCTTTTTTACCTGACAGTAGTGTTTTTTCATTCTTTATTTGCTACTAAGAATATATTTGTCGCTTTGCTCAGCATACTGACAAGTCAGGTTCAGCTCCTTGCTTATGGAATTGGATTCATCTATGCATTATTTCAAAATATTATTCTAAAAAAAAGTGAATCAAAAACATTTTCAAGAAATCTATATAAGTAAATTTGAGAACAATAGATGAGTAAGAACGTCATGAATTCATCAAAGGCAACCAGTATAATTCTAAATAGAGTAATATCTTTTGTATTTGCCATTATTGCCTTTTTTAGCACAACAATTATATATGGCCAGAATTATATTCAGGTAACCGGCCGGGTTGTTGATTCGCTAACTCATAAACCTCTGCCTTATACTACGATCAAAATAGTGGGAACAACTCAGGGTATTATTACAAACGAAAAGGGGTATTTTCAAATTCTTATCCCGGATAGCCTTCGAAATAAAGACTTAAATTTCAGCTTCATGGGTTACAACTCTTTTCGGGAAAGTATTTCTTCGTTAAGAAATAAAAATAATCTCATATCACTTGGTCAGTCAAAATTTAAAATCCGGGAAGTTATTATACGACAGAACACACCGGAAATGATCATTAAAATGGCCATTCGAAGAATCAAAGACAATTATCCTGACAAACCCTATGCATCAAATGGCTATTATAGAGAAGTACTAAAAGAAAACGGCAACTATATCCAATACCTTGAAGCTTATCTCAATACATACAACTTTGCATATCTTGATACGACTCAAACCCAGGTAAAAGTAGTTGAAGCGCATACAAGAAATGATTTGCAGTCCATTCAGTTCATGCAGAAAGAAGTGAAAAGCCGATACAAGAGGATGGAAAAACGAGCCAAAAGAAAAGGAGAGGAAGTTGAGGATCTGGATGCAGCTACACTTAAAATATTATTTGGAGGACCACACAGAATACTTGGAACTGATCCGATAAGATACAGGTTCTATGCATTGGATTCAAATCAGATGAAGAAATTCGTCTATACATTTGAGAAAGATGGAATTATGGACGGCCGTAAGTTGTACAAGATTGCTTTCAAATCAAAGAGAAAGATTGATTTTATGAAATTCTCAGGAACAATATACATCGATAAGGAATCATTTGCCTTTGTAAAAATGGCCATGGATGGAGAATTCATTATGCCGTTTTATGCAAAACCATTTCTTCAGGCTGCAGGACTATCCATTGAAATTTCAAACTTAAAAATTGATCATCAATACAGTTCTCAGAATGGCAAATGGTATTTGTATAAATCTATACTTACAGGTGACAGTTATTTTGCCAAACAAAGAATTGCAAAAGAAAATGAGTACTCCCACTTTGAAATTGAACATGCATTTGTGTCAACTGAAGCAGAATTTAAAAATGCAAAGCCAATACCCAAAGAAGATCAGTTGATTCACAAATCATTTTCAGAACTCCTGAAAGAATATAACCCTGAATTTTGGTCGACACACAATAAAATTGCCATAGAATCAATTAAATAACCTGATTAAAAGGAAATCATAAAGAACTTGTATCTTTAACTATGTCAATCATATAACCAAAAACAATGATTATCCAAACCAAGTCATATCCCCGAGCTGCAGTAATAGGAAATCCTTCCGACGGTTACTTTGGTAAGACCATTGCATTTGTATTCAGCAACTTTTCTGCTGATATAACATTGTTTCAAACACCGGAACTGGAAATACAGCCTGAAAAACTTGATTTAACATCATTTGACAGTATTGAAGAGCTTGTGATGGATGTAAATCTTCATGGATATTATGGAGGAATGAGACTACTAAAAGCAACGGTAAAGGTATTTTATGATTATTGTAAGGAATGCAATATAAAGCTTGATCATCGTAATTTTACCATACGCTATCAATCGTCTATTCCGCATCGGCTGGGATTAGCAGGGTCAAGTGCAATCATTACGGCAGGCATGAAGGCTCTTATGTCATTTTATGGCGTTGCTATTCCGAAACCATTACTGGCAAATCAGGTCTTAAAAGTTGAAACTCAGGAATTGAAAATAAGTGCAGGTTTACAGGACCGTGTCGCTCAGGTTTTTGAAACTCCGGTCTTTATGAATTTTGATAAAAAATATATGGATAAACAGGGATTTGGTAAATACTCAACCCTGGATGCTGATCTGTTTCCGCCTATGTACATAGCATATCGAGCTGATCAGTCATCAGGATCAGAAGTAGTTCACAATGATCTGCGGGCAAGGTATGATTATAAAGAACCTGATGTACTGAAAGCAATGAAAGAATGGGCTGATCTTTCAGAACAGGTTAAGGAATGTTTAAACGCAGGCGAAAAATGTAAACTTGCGGCACTTTTAAACCGTAATTTCGATTTGAGAAAATCACTGATTAAAATCAGCAAAGAAAATATTGATATGGTAGAAACTGCCAGGTCAATCGGTGCAAGTGCCAAATTCACAGGATCGGGAGGAGCAGTCATCGGAACCTATGAAAATGATGCAATGTATGCAACCCTTAAAAAAGAAATGAACAAAAAAGGTGTTGAAGTAATCAAGCCTGTGATTGTAAATCACAAATAAAACTTATACGAAAGAATGATAAAAAAAGCAGTAATTCCGGCAGCTGGTTTTGGTACAAGGTTTTTACCAATAACCAAATCACAACCCAAAGAAATGATCCCTATTGTTGATACGCCTACAATTCAATATGTTATTGAAGAAGCTGTAAAATCGGGTATTACTGACATCCTGATGATCATTGGGAAAGGTAAAAGAGCGATCGAAGAACATTTTGACAGAAGTTTTGAGCTGGAGAATATGCTGATCGAGAAAAAACAAACAAGGGCTCTGGAAGAGATCCGAAAGATTACCAGAATTGCCAATATTCATTTTGTATGGCAAAAAGAAATGAAGGGACTCGGAGACGCTATTCGATATGCAAAATATCATGTTGGGAAAGAACCTTTTGCTGTTCTGCTGGGCGATACTGTAATTGATGGTAAAGGGAAACCTATTACCAAACAGTTGATGGAAGTCTTTGGTCGTTACAATAGTTCTGTTGTCGCACTTGAAAAAGTTGACAGGTCTAACGTAAGTCGTTATGGTATAATTGATGGCAGTCCCCTGGAAAAGAACGTTCTCATAGCAAATGATTTTATTGAAAAACCATCGCCTGAGAATGCTCCATCAACACTTGCTATTGCCAGCAGATATATTTTCACTCCTGAAATTTTTTATTATCTGGATAAAATTGAGCCCGGAGTGAATAATGAAATTCAGCTTACAGATGCTATGCGCATGATGGTGAAACATCATGCGATATATGGTTTACAATTTGAAGGAAAACGTTATGATATAGGGAATAAACTTGATTTTTTAAAAACAAATATTGAATTTGGATTAAAACACAAAGAAATTGGTAAAGAATTAAAGGAATATCTGAAGGAACTATCTAAAACTCTTTAAAAAAAATCTTTAGATTTCCTCTTCTATATGATAGTTGTTCCTTTCAACAGAACTCCTTGCTATTAACTCTCCTAAAAAGCCTGTCAAAAAAAGAAGTGTTCCAATAACCATACAGGTAAGAGCTATATAAAAATACGGACTGGATGTTACAAGTGGCGCTTTAATATGATGTTTTAAAGCGATGAGTTTGTTTGCACCAAGCAATGCAGCCATTACAAAACCAAAAATAAAAGTAAGAGTACCAAGTGTTCCAAAGAGATGCATGGGACGTTTACCATATTTTGAAATGAACATCACAGACAACAAATCCAATGGCCCTTTCATGAATCTCCCTGCTCCGAACTTTGTAATTCCATACTTTCTCTCCTGGTGTTGAACCACCTTCTCCCCTATCCTGGTAAATCCGGCCCATTTTGCCAGAACAGGGATATACCTGTGCATTTCACCATAAATCTCAATACTCTTTACAACTCTCTTCCGGTAAGCTTTCAGGCCGCAATTAAAATCATGGAGTTTTATCCCACTCATTCTTCTTGCAGTCCAGTTAAAGAATTTACTGGGCAGATTTTTTGAGAACAACGGATCGTATCTTTTTTTCTTCCACCCTGATACAAGATCATATTTTTCATTTTTTATCATATCCACCAGGCCGGGAATTTCATCAGGACTATCCTGCAAATCAGCATCCATTGTAATAATTACATCTCCTTTGGCAATCTGAAACCCTGTATGCAAAGCCGCTGATTTTCCAAAATTTCTTCTGAACTTAATCCCTCTCAGTATTGGATATCTGGTTTTTAGATCCGAGATTACATCCCATGAATTATCCTCACTTCCATCATCAACCATAATCACTTCAAAGGAATACTCGTTTTTTCTCATAACCTCATCGATCCACCTCATTAACTCAGGAAGAGATTCAGCTTCATTTAAGAGGGGAATAATAACAGATATATCCATGAACTATAAGTTTACAAATTGTAATCTAATCTCATTTTAACAGCTGATTCTCTTCTTTTTTTAACAATACTGCTAATATCAGTGATACAACAGTACCCCAGAAAACTGTACTAAATAATGAAGCAAGAGCAATAAACCCCGGGGTGATCATTTTTTCCATTATAGAGGTCTGAAACTCCACCTGATTATCAGATATCCCTCTGCTTAGAAGCCTTTCCTGCGACATTTCCATGATTTCATCCAGAAGATGGGGTGACAAATTCTTAAATTGAATGTACGTATACAAAGTTCCTATTATTCCAATAAAAATACATGTTAAAAACCCTGTCGAAAAAGCTCTTTTAAAACTTATTACACCCCCTGACTCGATGTCACGAAAGCGTCTGATAGTAATAAAAACTCCCAAGACAAACAAAAAGAGAGTTATATTTTCAAGAGCCTTATTATTCGTCATCCCAAATATATAAAGCATAAACTCGTACAATGTAATGGTACCGCCAATAATGGCCCCATAATTAAGCGTATGCCTTAGTTGATTATTTTGTATTCTCATAGTTATAAATAGAAATGATCATGTTTCAAAAATAACTAAAATTCTTACAATCCTCTTTTATTGCTTTTCCTTGCCAGAGAAAACAAAAGTTTATACTTTTGCCTTCGGGTAAGTCTTATACGGCCAGCTCCTGCTGAACTCCCCCAGGACCGGAAGGTAGCAAGGGTAGGCGGTTGTAGCGGTGCGATATAAGTAGCTTACCCTTTTTTATTCTTCAAATCCACTTTCAGTGGATTCGAAGAATCTTTCTCTCACTCTCACCCTCCAAGAGCTTTTATCACCTCTTCAGGCGCCTGTACCAGTTCTACCAGAACTCCTTCGCCACAAAAGGGGAATTCATCGTTTGCTTTCGGATGTATAAAACAGACATCATGCCCTGAAGCTCCTTTACGAATGCCTCCCGGAGTAAATCTTACTCCATGCTCAGTCAGCCATTGAACAGCTTTATGCAAATTATCGATCCACAAACCAACATGATTCAATTTTGGTTCATGAACATGGGGTTTCTTTTCAATATCCAAAGGTTGCATAATGTCTATTTCAACAGCATATAATCCTTTACCAATTTGTAAAATATCCTCATCAACATTCTCTTTTTCACTCTTGAAAGTTCCGGTCTTTTCAAATCCCATAATGTCTACCCAGAATTTCTCAAGTTTTTCTTTATTCTCATTGCCTAAGGCGATTTGCTGAATTCCTAATACTCTGAATGGTCTCATTTCGATTATTTTACTATTTGATCAATGCAAATGATTGCGAAAGTAAAAAAAATATTAAAAGAGTTTTATAGTATGCCTGTCTTGATTATTAAGTATTTACTAAGTAAGATGAAAATCCATTAAGCTGTTTGGAACAAATTCACTAAATTTAAGTAAATAAGAAAAGTAACACATCAGGTCATGGAGCAAATACGAATTGAAGGCAGCAATGATAGCCCGAAGATTGTACTTGATGCAAAGCAAGGACTGATTTTTATCGGGGGTTCATCCCTGCCTGAAAACGTACTTGATATATACAACCCTGTCCTGAGATGGCTTGACGAATATAATAAAGATCCAAATCCTGTAACTACTATCGATTTTTTCTACGATTATCTGAATACAGCATCCAGTCATATGGTAATGAGAATTTTTGAAAAAATAATAGAACTCTCCGTCAGGTGCCCCCAACTTATTATTAACTGGCATTATCTATTAAGCGATCTGGATATGCGTGATTTCGGACAGGAGCTTCATGAACTTATTCATATTCCTATTCAGCTTATTCCCGAGGAAAGTCTTTCTGGATCATCGGGTTAATACCATGCTCAATATTTTTTCATATTTTCACGGGTGAAGAAGATTTATTTATGAAACGATTCATTCAACTCGCTCTTAATACAGTGCCCCGTAAATACCTCATCCGCCTGAGCTATTTGTTCCGGTGGATTTCTCAGTATACAAACAAAGGCAATAACGTTGAATGTCCCATATGTGGTAGTCATTACAGTAAGTTTTTAAGTTATGGGTATCAAACCCTCAGAAAAAATGCACTGTGCCCAAAATGCCTGTCGCTCGAACGACACAGGTTAGTCTGGCTGTATCTGAAAAACAAAACGCATTTTTTTAGTGCAAGGTTAAAAGTCTTACATGTTGCACCCGAGCAATGTTTTGAAGAAAGATTCAAAAAGCTGCCCAATCTTGAATACATTACTGCTGATCTTGAATCACCATTGGCCGACTATAAATGTGATGTGCAGAATCTCCCTTTTCATAATAATGAATTTGATGTGGTTTTCTGCAATCATGTCCTTGAGCATGTTGATGATGATTTAAAAGCCATGAAAGAGATACAAAGGGTAATGAAACCCGGAGCTTATGCCATCCTGCTGGTCCCTGTTGATTTCTCAAGAAAGGTGACCTATGAAGACCCTTCCATTGTTTCACCGGAAGACAGGAAAAAACATTTCCTCCAATACGATCACAAAAGATTGTATGGTCTTGATTACACTGACAGATTAATTCAAGCTGGTTTTATCATTACTGAGAAGAACTTTCTTGATGAGATTGAACATGCCTCACGTATTCGATATGCCCTTCAGCAAAATGAATTGATGTATGGATACAGAAAGCCTATTCATTAATGCTCGCATAGATGTTATTTACCAATATTTTTTACAACAAGGCCCCCTAAGAAAATTTTAAAAAAGATTTCAAAAAACTTTTTTTAAAAATATTTACCTATCTTTGTTAATCGATTCAGAGAAAATGAAATTGAACAACATCATAGTCGTAGTCCTTTTAATTAGCGTGGTGAAAACGCTAAGGTAAGGGTGGTACGCACATTGATGTCAAAAATATAAAGAGCCATTCTTACCAGTCAGAATGGCTTTTTTAATTGATATAAATTAAGAACAACAACTTTAAACCCGAGCTAGTATGCAAAGAAAACTAAGAAGCACAACAACAACCGAGGGCCGAAGAATGGCAGGAGCCAGAAGTCTCTGGAGAGCCACCGGAATGAAAGAAGAACAATTCGGCAAACCAATAATCGCTGTTGTAAACTCGTTTACGCAATTTGTACCCGGGCATACTCATTTGCATGATATTGGACAGCATGTAAAAAAACTGATTGAAGCAGAAGGATGTTATGCTCCCGAATTCAATACCATTGCTATTGACGATGGCATTGCCATGGGACATGACGGAATGTTGTATTCACTTCCTTCAAGGGATCTCATTGCCGACAGTGTTGAATACATGTGTAATGCTCATAAAGTTGATGCAATGATCTGTATCAGCAATTGTGATAAGATTACACCTGGAATGCTTATGGCAGCAATGCGTTTGAATATCCCTGCAATCTTTGTTTCAGGAGGACCTATGGAAGCGGGAAGGGTCAACAATCAGAAATACGATCTGATCGATGCAATGGTACTCGCTGTCGATGATGCAATTACGGAAGATGAACTGTATGCTGTTGAACAGGTAGCCTGCCCTACCTGTGGTTCCTGTTCCGGTATGTTTACGGCAAATTCAATGAATTGTCTTAACGAAGCCATTGGTCTGGCATTGCCGGGTAACGGTACTATTGTAGCCACGCACAAAAACAGAATTAGACTATTCGAGAAGGCAGCAAAACAAATTGTTATCAATACAAAAAAATACTATTTCGAAGGAGACGATTCCGTATTGCCTCGCAGTATTGCTACCAAGAAGGCTTTTACAAATGCTATGGCATTGGATATTGCAATGGGTGGCTCAACAAATACTGTTTTACATATCCTGGCTATTGCCAATGAAGCCGGCGTAGATTTTAAAATGAAAGATATTGACCAGCTCTCAAGAAAAATACCCGTATTGTGTAAGGTTTCTCCAAGTTCTCAATACCATGTTGAAGATGTTAACCGTGCCGGAGGAATTCTGGGAATTCTAAACGAACTGTCTAAAGCTGATCTTCTTGACCTTCACGTGAAACGAGCAGACTGTCTAACTATGAAAGAAGCTTTAGAAAAATATGATATTACAATCTCCAATCCGGACAAAGAAGCCCTTGCTATTTTTAGTAGTGCACCTGCGGGCATAAAAAATCTTAAACTGGGCAGCCAGGGAGTTAATTATAAAACGCTCGATATTGATAGAACCAAAGGTTGTATTCGCAATGTTGAAAATTGCTATGGCAAAGACGGGGGGTTGGGTGTTTTGTTCGGCAATATTGCTTCTGACGGATGTGTTGTGAAAACTGCTGGTGTCGATGAATCCATATTCCTGTTCAAAGGACCTGCAGTGGTTTTTGAATCACAGGAAGAAGCTATAGAAGGTATTTTAAAAGAAAAAGTTAAGCCAGGAGACGTGGTAATTATCCGGTATGAAGGACCAAAAGGCGGACCCGGTATGCAGGAAATGCTTTATCCCACATCATACATAAAATCAAAAGGTTTGGGTAAACAATGCGCTCTTATCACCGACGGACGATTCTCAGGGGGTACTTCGGGACTGTCCATCGGACATGTATCACCTGAAGCAGCTGGTGGTGGTGCAATAGCACTTATTCAGGACGGAGATACAATTGAAATCAATATCCCGGAGAGAAGAATAAATGTCATGCTTTCTGAAAAAGAACTATCAGAACGTCGGAAAGCAGAAGAAAAGCTTGGAAATATGGCATACACGCCAAAAACGAGAAAAAGAAAAATATCCAAGGCACTTCAGGTATATGCCAAGATGGTTGCTTCGGCAGATACAGGGGCGATCAGAAAAATCTAAATTAAATTTTCAATTTTAGTAAAATGTCTAAAAAAACAACAGGATCACATGCAGTTATGCTCTCTTTGATTGAAGAAGGAGTAGACTATATCTTTGGATATCCCGGGGGAGCAATTATGCCTGTTTATGATTCCATGATGGATTACCAGGCAAAGATAAAGCATATTCTAACCCGCCATGAGCAAGGTGCTGTTCATGCAGCACAAGGCTATGCCCGAGTGACAGGAAAGGTTGGAGTCTGTCTGGCAACATCAGGACCTGGTGCAACAAATTTAATTACAGGTATCGCAGATGCGATGATCGATTCGACTCCACTTGTCTGTATCACAGGACAAGTCATTTCACCCCTGTTGGGTACCGATGCATTTCAGGAAACAGATGTTGTTGGTATTTCAATGCCTGTTACAAAATGGAATTACCTGGTAACAAAATCTGAAGAAATCCCATGGGCAATAGCCCGGGCATTTTATATTGCAAGTACCGGCAGACCGGGACCAGTATTGCTTGACATTTCAAAAGATGCTCAGTTTGGTGAATTGGATTTCAGTTATAAGAAGTGTACCGGATTGAGAAGTTATGTCCCAAAGCCTAAAATTGATCCGTCAAGCATTGCGCAGGCAGCGGAACTCATCAATAAGGCAAAGAAACCATACATATTATTCGGACAGGGGATCATATTGGGAAATGCAGAAAACGAATTCAAGACTTTCCTGGAAAAATCCGGAATACCTGCTGCCTGGACCATATTGGGTGTTTCGGCATTGGATTCAGATCACCCCTTAAATATGGGAATGTTAGGAATGCATGGAAACTATGCACCAAACATTATGAACAATAAATGTGATGTTCTTATTGCTATTGGCATGCGCTTCGATGACCGGGTTACGGGCAATTTAAATTCATTTGCCAAACAGGCAAAGATCATACATCTGGAAATTGATCATTCAGAAATTGACAAAAACGTAAAAACAGATATTGCTGTACTAGGGGATGTAAAAGACACCTTGCCACTTTTGACAGAATTGATTGAAAAAAGGGATCATCCCACATGGATCCGGGAATTTAAAAAACTGTACAAAGTGGAATATGAAAAAGTTATAAAAAACGATTTCTATCCCCGGAAAGAAGGACTTACCATGAGTGAGGTAATTCACAAAATAAATGAAAGAACAAAAGGTGAAGCAATAATTGTTACAGACGTTGGACAACATCAAATGTTTGCTTCACGCTATGCAAAGTTCAGAAATAGCAGAAGTTTTGTCACATCGGGAGGACTCGGCACCATGGGCTTTGGACTGCCAGCCGCACACGGGGCAAAAATCGGAGCCCCTGACAGAGAAGTTATACTATTTGTAGGAGATGGAGGTATACAGATGACTATCCAGGAACTATGTACTATAAATCAGACGCAGGCAGCAGTCAAGATTGTGCTTATGAACAATAAATATCTTGGAATGGTACGCCAGTGGCAGGAGATGTTTTTTAACAAACGCTATGCGGAAACCTATCTGATGAATCCTGATTTTATTCAGGTTGCAAAAGGATTTGGCATACTTGGTAAAAAAATACTTTCGCGACCTGAACTTGACGCAGGAATAGATGAAATGCTGAATTACAAGGGAGCTTTTTTGCTTGAGGTGTCTATCGAAAAAGAAAATAACGTATTCCCAATGGTACCGGTAGGTGCTTCTGTGTCAGATGTTATTCTGGAACCTCAGAGTTAATGATTAAAACAGTACATTATGAAAAATACATATACAATAACAGCTTTTTCGGAACACCATATTGGTTTATTAAACCGAATTACTATTATATTTACAAGGCGACAAGTAAATATTGAAGCACTTACAGTTTCTCAGTCTGCAATTCAGGGCATTCATAAATTCACAATAGTTGTGAATGAGACAAAAGAAAGAGTAGAAAAAGTAGTAAAGCAAATTGAAAAACAAGTTGAAGTACTGAAAGCATTTTATCATCCTGACAGTGACATAGTGCATCAGGAGATTGCCCTGTACAAAGTTCCAACAGAAGCATTGCTGCAAAGCACCAAGCTGGAACAAATCATAAGAAAGCACAATGCGCGAATACTGGAAGTAATGCCTGAATATACCGTCATTGAAAAAACAGGACACAAAATTGAAACTCAGGAACTATTTGACCAGCTTTCCCAGTATGGAGTGAAACAGTTTACACGTTCGGGAAGAGTAGCTGTAACAAAACTCAATGAAGAATTGCTGACAAAATATCTTCAGGAAATTGAAGCAGAAGAAAACAATTCATAGAAAATCAAATAAATAAACATTAAAAATTATGGCTAAAATTAATTTTGGGGGAGTTGAAGAAACGGTAATTACCCGGAACGAATTCCCTCTTTCGAAGGCTCAAGAAATACTAAAAAACGAAACAATAGCAATTATCGGATATGGTGTTCAGGGACCTGCACAAGCCTTAAATATGAAAGACAACGGCATTGATGTAATCATTGGTCAATCAACTGACTTCAAAGCAGATTGGGACAGGGCAATAGCTGACGGATGGGTCCCGGATAAAACACTTTTTCCCATAGAAGAGGCCGCAAAAAAAGGTACAATCATTCAATATCTTGTTTCTGATGCCGCACAACGTGCAGTATGGCCAGCATTAAAAGAGTGCCTGAATGAAGGAGATGCTTTGTATTTCTCTCATGGATTCTCTATCACATACAAAGAACAAACCGGAGTAATTCCTCCGTCAAATATTGATGTTATTCTGTGTGCACCAAAAGGATCAGGAACAAGTGTAAGGCGTAACTTCCTTGCCGGTACCGGTATCAATTCAAGTTATGCGGTTTTTCAGGATTATACGGGAAAAGCAGAACAAAGAATACTGGCTCTTGGTATTGCAATAGGATCAGGATATTTATTCCCGACAACATTTAAAAATGAAGTTTATTCAGATCTGACTGGTGAAAGAGGAGTTTTAATGGGTGCTCTTGCCGGCATAATGGATGCTCAATACCAGGTTTTAAGAAAAAATGGCCATAGCCCCAGTGAAGCTTTTAATGAAACCGTTGAGGAATTAACGCAAAGTCTGATCCGGCTTGTGGATGAAAACGGTATGGACTGGATGTATGCAAACTGCTCGGCAACTGCACAAAGAGGAGCTCTTGACTGGAGACCGAAGTTTAAAGAAGCAACATTGCCAGTATTCAATGAACTATATAGCAAAGTGAAATCCGGTGAAGAATGTGCCAGAGTACTTTCATCAACAGGGGCAGCAGATTACAAAGAACAGCTTGGAAAAGAGCTTAAAGAATTGCGTGAGTCAGAAATATGGGCTGCAGGAGCACAAGTTCGAAAATTGCGAGCGGGCAAATAAAATCACAGACATAACACTATACAACCCCCACTATCCCCCGGGGGTTTTTTTATTTTAACAGTAATGTCAATAACTACATAGAATGCATAGATTTGGTATATGGTAAAATGACACTATTTTTGGATAAAGTTTACTCTATTGGATAATCATAAATTTGAAAAAATAAAGTTTTTTCATTCTCTCTGGTTTCCGTTTCTTTTTGTTGCAATTTTATGGATAGTTAAAGGAATTGAGATCCTGACAGAGAGCAGTTTCCAGTCGTATGGATTGTATCCCCTGGATATTCGCGGATTAAAAGGAATAGTATTCGCTCCTTTTATCCATGGTAGTTGGGAACATTTGATAAATAACAGTATTCCTGTATTTATTTTAACACTGACACTTTTTTATTTTTACCGAGAGATCTCCTTTAAAGTCTTCTTCCTGCTTTTTTTTATTCACAGCTTCTGGCTTTGGTTCTTCGGCAGAGGTGCTTATCATATTGGTGCAAGCGGAATGATCTATGGTTTAGGTGCATTTCTTTTTGTTAGTGGAATCATCAGGAAAAACTCACACCTTCTGGCTATATCAATGTTGGTAGCCTTTCTCTATGGCAGTATGGTCTGGGGTATTTTCCCTCTTGTTGAGAGTGTTTCATGGGAAGGACATCTTACAGGAATGTTAGCTGGTATAATTCTTGCGTTTTATTACAAAAAATATGGCCCTTCACCAAATTTTGGGAGATGGAAAGATGAATATCCTGAAGAGGAAACTAATTTTATGGATGAAAAAGATGAGTACTGGAATATAAAGGATGAAAATTTAGAAAACCCCTGAAAATAATCATCGTGAAGATTATATGATAAGCAATGGAAATAGAAAAATTGTTATATTAGATTCGCAAACTTTTAAAAAATATTTATTAATTACCAATAAACAATTGCAATGACCAAATGAAACTTAACAGGCTCCATGTTATCATATTGCTTTTTATCCTTTCTTCAGAATTATATGGTCAGACTCTGGAAGAAAGGGAAAAGCAAATTGTATTCAGAAACAGTATTTATACAAAACATCAGTTTGATCATAAATATATTAGTGGGAAACCTTCAAAAGCAGGACAAAAAGTAAGTATCACAACTTATTCAAGAAAAGGAGATATTCTTGAGAAAAAATATTTGAATTCGAAGGGTGAAGTAACAAGCTGGGAGAAATATGAATATGATAATGATGGAAACAGGATACTTTATGAGCGGGAGAGCAGTAACAGTAAATACAAAAAAGCTTCAAAATACAATGAGAACAAACAAACCATACTGGAGGCAGGTTTTAGTGGAGAAGAAAATTTCAGAACAATATATTCTTATACCAACTCAGGCAAACCATTGGAAATAGTGAGATTTATTAATAACAACATAGAAGAAAAACTTGTTTATAAGCATTTGGGCAATAATGCCATGGTGAATATTTATACCAAAGGTACTTCACTGACTTCAAAACTGAAGCTGGTTTATAACAGCAAAGGAAATATCATTGAAGAAACTGTTCTGAGTGTTGATGACAGGGAATTGGAGAAGAAGATCTTCAAATACAATAATTTATCACAATTAATTCTTGAGGAAAAGACAAGAAGTGGTAATTTCTATTACAGAATAACAAACAATTTTGATTCAAAAGGTAATCTGACACAAGTGTATGAAGAGACGCTGGCAAAGAAAAAATACCTTAAAAAAGAATATATTTTCGACCCTTCCGGTAATCTTGTTACATACAAATGGAGACGCAACCCTGATGATGAATTCAATGTGAAAAATTATACTTATGATTCCAGAGGGATTTGTCTTACTGAACAAACCTATTATCCAAACACCAGGTATAAATTAATGTCTAAATTTCAATATACATTTTATTAATTCTGAATGAATGCTTTTACATATCCATCCCGAGAATCCTGGTAAACGACAAATATTACAAGCAGTTGAGGTATTAAAAAAGGGAGGCGTTATTATTTATCCGACAGATACTGTATACGGACTGGGTTGTGATATTTCCAAATCGAAAGCCGTTGAGCGCATTGCCAGGATCAAAGGGGTGCGACTTGAAAAAACACATTTCTCATTTATATGTCATGACTTAAGCCATTTGTCAGTTTATACTAGGCATATTAATAATCAGACTTACAAAATAATGAAAAAATATCTGCCGGGGCCTTTTACATTTATTCTTCCTGCAAATAATAACGTCCCTAAAATATTTAAGAACAAGAAAAAGACCATTGGCATTCGCATCCCAAACCATAATATTCCGTTACAAATTGTGAAAGAACTGGGCAATCCCATACTCACTACCTCCATTCATGATGTTGACAGGTTGATTGATTATACGACAGATCCTGAGTTAATCCATGAAAATATGGGACACGAAGTTGATCTGGTAATTGATGGAGGATATGGCAATATTGTTCCTTCAACCGTTATTGACTGTACATTGGAAACTCCTGTAATATTGAGAGAAGGATTGGGAATTTTTGAAGAGTGATTTCTACTTTTTCCAGAAGGTAGGCGTAAATAGTACCAGAACCGTAAAAAGTTCCAGTCTGCCCACCAGCATCAAAAAGGATAAAAACCATTTGGTGACATCGTTAAAATGTGAATAGTTCAATGCAGGTCCCACATCACCTATTCCTGGTCCAATATTTCCAAGAGTAGCTGCAACAGATCCCATTGATGTTTCAAGATCATATCCCATAAATGAAACCACAATAACTCCAATAACGGCAATCAAGAGATAGACCGAAATAAAAGCAAGAACATTCGTAATAATCTCAGGTTTAACCGCCTCCCCATTCAGCCTTACCGGAACAATCGCATTGGGATGTATTAAACGTTTTAACTCAATCAATCCATTCTTTAACAGCAGGACTATCCGGACTATTTTTATACTTCCACCTGTTGATCCCGCAGATCCCCCGAAAAACATGAGAATCAGCAAGAGAATAATCGCTGAGGGCATCCAGGAAAGATAGTCTGCTGTTGCATATCCCGTAGTTGTAATAATGGATACAACCTGAAAAAGGGAATCTCTGAATGATTTTTCAATACTTTGTTCAGGTACGGTAAATACCAATATGATGGTTATTCCAAGTGTAAATATTCCAATGAAAGAAAGAAAAGCCCGGAACTCTTCATTTTTCCATATATTTTTAAACTTAAAATGCATGATGAAGTAAGATAATGCAAAGTTTGTTCCTGCAATCATCATGAAAAACGTAATAACATAATGGATGTATGGTGAAGAATAAAATGCTATACTCATCTGTTTTGTGGAATAACCTCCCGTTGCAAGAGTAGTAAATGAATGACAAACAGCATCAAAAAGTGTCATGTCTTTACCAAAAAGAAGAAGGATTACTTCAAGGGATGTAATAATAAAATAAACTCCCCACAAACGTTTTGCTGTTTCCTTAATGCGAGGATGCAATTTATCAGGTGTTGGACCGGGTACTTCTGCTATAAAAAGCTGCATACCTCCAATACCTAAAATTGGAAGTATTACCAGAGAAAGAACAATAATACCCATACCACCCAACCATTGTGTCATACTGCGCCAAAACAACAATCCATGAGAAAGAGATTCAATATCATTCAGAACAGATGCTCCTGTTGTTGTAAATCCTGAAATCGTCTCAAAAAATGCATCTGTATAGGAAGGAATGGCACCTGTTATTAGAAAAGGTATTGATCCGAAAAAAGAAAATAATACCCACCCTATACTGACAATCAGATAGCCTTCTCTTTTGCCGATATTTTTATTGCAATTCCTGAATGTAATCCAAAGTAAAAACCCTGCCAAAGCCGTTGTCAAAGAGGATAGTAAAATATACAATGCATCGTTGTCCCCATATACTATTGACACTGGTGCCGCCAAAAACATAAATGCTCCTTCCAAAATCAACAATACCCCCAGAATAAAGGCTACTACCCGAACATTGATCATAGCAGTTAATTGAAAAATTTATTCACTTTAGAAATTGCGGATGGTAAAGTAAATACAACAACTTTATCACCGGGTTGAATAAGTGTATACCCATTGGCAATAAAGCTTAATTTTCCTCTAATAACACCGCCAACCAATGAATTTTTGGGGAAATTTAACTGGTTGAGTGAAGCTTGTGTAATTTTAGTATCCGGTTTTACATCAAATTCCATTACCTCAGCATCTGTTCCTGTAAGACATTTAACTGAAGCTACAGATTCAGCTGAAGTAAACCGGAATATACGACTGGCAGCAATTAGTTTTTTGTTGATTATGGTATCAATACCCATATTTTCAGCCAAAGAAATATAGTCCAGTATTTCCACTTCACAGATCGTTTTTTTAACACCCAATTTTCTTGCAAGCAAACAGGATAGTATGTTTGTTTCGGAGTCACCGGTTACGGCTATAAAGGCATCCATTTTCTCCAGTCCTTCGTCTATCAGCATATTAACATCTGTTCCATCACCATTTATTACAAGCGTATTGTTTAGCATATTGGAAAGCTTGTAACTTTTTTCCCTGTCTTTCTCAATCAGTTTAATGTTGTGTTGGGCACCGATATCTTTTGCCGTAAGCATTCCAATTCTGCTTCCACCGAGAATCATAAGGTTGCGGACTTCATATTTCTTCTTGCCGGAAGATTCAAGCAAATTTTCAATTCCATCCTGAGTGGCAATTACATATATGAAATCTCCTATATGCAAAACAAAATCGCCATTTGGTATAATTGTTTCTCCATCGCGTGAGATCGCTACGGCACGAAACTCCTGGTGTTCTGCACTTTTACTGATTTCATTCAGACTTTTGTCTGAAATTTTTGAATCTTCATCTATTTTTACAACAAACAAAGACAATTTTCCACCGGAAAAATCAACAATATCAGTGCTGCCGGTTTGATGCAACAATCCTACGATTTCGTGGGAAGCAATTTTTTCGGGGTATATCATGTAATCAATACCCATGCTAACAAAATGCTCTCTGTGCTTGACATACAAATATTCCTGGTTATCAATACGGGCAATGGTTTTTTTTGCACCTAGGCGTTTGCTTAAAATGGATGCCGTGATATTGGTTTCTTCATTCCGTGCTACGGAAATAAACAGATCAGCCTTTTTGACACCGCAGTCCAAAAGATCAGATATTGATGTGGCAGAACCCGCACGAGTCATAACATCAAGACTCCCTCCAACCTGGCGGAGTTTGTTCTCATCAGGATCTATTAAAACAATATCATGATTTTCCTGGCTAAGCATCTTAGCCAAATGAGATCCTACCGCTCCCGCTCCGGCAACAATGATTTTCATCGATCTTATCTCTTAATAACCCCAGCAAAGTAAACCAATCTTAAAATAATAAACTAAAAGATTTTTATTTTTCTCTGCAAAATGAAGATTAAAAATTTGTTTCTCTGACAGTTAATCCTAAAATGTTTTGAAATAGAATCCTGAAACACGAATTCAGGCCCATAAGCAATTACTCCCATAATTCATGAAATGCACCATCAACAGTAACATCGATGAATTCTATGCTTTTCTCATTGGCAAATCTATTCCATGCAAAACACAAATTATGAGAAATTTTATTACTAATAATGATTTTCTGTGGCAAATGAGAAGCAAATTCAAGTTGCTCCGGATAGACTGAATTTTCTCCCAGAACTAACCAATCGCTGTCATTGATCACAATTGTTCTGTCTGTTACCCCTTTCCCGTTATCTTCAATTAATGTGACCCTTTTTTTAAAGAACTGAATATCTATTCCTGAATTTGTATGCGATATTTTTAAATGCTCCCCAGTCAAACCGGAATATAAAGGAATATTGTCCAGATTAATATTTTCTGTCGTTTTCAAAACTTGCCTGCTGACCTGAAAATTTAGGTTCCAATGTACTATTTTCTCTATATATTCATGTTCGATTTCATTAAAAAACAGTACATGATTGTGCCCGTCAATACAACTTAAGACAGTATTTTTCCCATAATTGTATACCAGAATTTCCTTTTTCTGATCAAAGTACTTGTATGTCACTATGTTCTGTAAAATAATCCATGCAATCCAAATTCCTGCAATATATGCAATGTGGACTTTCCCGTATTTCACAATTGCAATGAGTATTGCTACAATAAAAACATATGTCATAATAAGATGAATTGACTCAAACCTGATATCAGGAATTACAGCAAGTGGCAGTTTCTCTATACCTTCGATGAATGCATTCAGTATTTTTAAGAACTTATCTAACCCAACGGATATGATTTTTGCCATAGGATCAATTGCCAGGAATAAAAAAAATAGCATGGCAGTGATCATTATCATCCAAACCAGAGGGACAACAAAAATATTTGTAAGCCAAAAATATACCGGGAACTGATGAAAATAATATAAACTCAATGGAAATACCGAGACCTGTGCTGCAATACTAACTGTTGTTAATTGCCAGATACGATCCGGGATTTCATACGTAAAATTTATCATATCAAACAACCTTGGTTGAAGGAACACAATCCCCAGAACAGCAAGATAAGAGAATTGAAAACCTACTTTGAACAGTTCCATCGGATGAATCACCAGTGCAATCATAGCAGAAGCTGCCAGAAGATTATACGCATTTGTTTGCCTGCTTAAATTTCTTCCTAACAAAAACAGCGTAAACATTAGTGAAGCCCTTACAACCGAACAAGATAGTCCTGTGATCAATGCAAAAAACCAGATCGAAAAAAGAATAAGAACCAATCTGAGCACTCTGATAAACAAGGTCTGATTTCTTCTCCAGAGAATCAAACTCAAAAACATGTACAATATCCCAACATGCAAACCTGAAACAGCCAGCACATGCATCACACCTGCAATGGCAAATTTATTTTTCATCTCTTCATCAAGAAATTCCCTGTTGCCGGCGACAAGAGCTGAAATAACTGCAAGTTCATCATTTTCTATTCCATAATCGATGAAGCTTTTAATAATCTTTTTTTGTATGAATGAAGCAAGTCTCCTTAATTTGTATTTGCCTGTGTTTGCGCCAAACCGTATCTTATTGACAGATACATAACATGCATAAAATATTTTTTCATTGCCCATATAGTTTTTATAATCAAATTCTTTCGGATTTCCCCTGTTTTTTAACCTGTGTAACTTTGATATCAGGCAAACAGAATCCCCAATTTCAGGAATTTTCATCGTAGAATCCCTGAATATGAATACTCGTATATTTTCATTTACGGATACCTTTTTATCCTGAAAACTATAGTTTTGAATATGACAGTCAACTTGTATATAACGGTCTGTTACTTCCGGTGAGTTTTTCACAATACCATCAATAAAAATAGCATGATCAGGAAACTTATGCATGGAATTTGCGAGTGAAAAAGAAAATAGCCCACACAGAAAAAACCCTCCATACAAAATGGTGACTTTTCTTATCCTATGATATTCCCGATTAAGAGTGAAAAATCCGATGAAAAGAATTGTAACAATAAAGGCAATACCAATCAATAACAAACAAAAAAAATCAGGGCGAAAAATTGAAGCAGCAAGAATTCCAAGAATGTATGGAATAAGTATTCGTACGAATGGTATTTGTTTAAAATCGATGTGCGAATTCATGCCCTGTAACGCTCTTTTAAAAAATATTCCGAACTGTATCCGAATGTCGTTTTATTGACAAAACAATATGTAATTTTCCCTTGCAAAAAACAATAAGAGATGCTTTTTCTTTTAAGCTATTCTCTTACCTTCGTAAAACAAATAGTACATGATACCGGATTCATTGTAAGTCAAATTAAATTAAAAGAATAGAAAATGGCAAATTTGAAAACCATTTATTTGGGTATTGAATTAAAAAACCCGGTTATTGTTGGAGCCAGCAATCTTGTAAATAACCTGGAGAACATAAAAAAAGTTGAAAAGGCCGGTGCCGGTGCGATAGTTTATAAATCTTTGTTTGAAGAACAAATACAGCTCGAAAGCGCCCAGCTGGATGATAAACTGCATGAATACAGTGAGCGAAACGCAGAAATGATTAACCTTTTCCCAAACATTGAACATGCCGGCCCTGAAGAGCATCTGTTCAATATTGCCCGCGTAAAAAAAACCATTAACATCCCTCTTATTGCCAGCCTGAATGCCATTATTAAAGAAACATGGATCGACTATGCAAAGCAAATTGAAGACATGGGAGTTGATGCCCTGGAATTGAATTACTATTATGTTCCCCGCGATGTTGATCTTGACGGACATACACTGATCAATGAACAGGTAGAAATTCTGAAATCAGTAAAAAGCGCTGTGAAAATCCCTGTGAGCATTAAACTAAGTCCTTTTTATGCAAATCCGCTTAACCTGGTGAATAAGCTTGATGCTGCAGGAGCAGATGGATTTGTATTGTTTAACCGCCTGTTTCAGCCTGAAATTGATATGGATAAGGAAGAACATTATACTCCTTTTAATCTGAGCACACCGGAAGATAACAGGTTGCCACTACGATTCGCAGGTTTGCTTTACGACAATGTGAAAGGAAGTATCTGCAGCAATACAGGTATTTTTACCGGAAAAGATGTTGCCAAAATGATACTTGCCGGAGCCGATTGTGTACAGATTGTAAGTACTATTTACAAGAATAAGATCGATTACATCGGCACCATTGTGAAAGATCTGAACGACTGGATGGATAGCAAAGGATACAAAACGCTGAATGATTTCCGCGGAAAACTCTCCAATAAAAAAATCAATGATCCTTTTGTTTATAAGAGAGCACAATATATTGATCTCTTGCTAAAATCAGAAGAGATACTTGTGAAACACCCTGTGAGATAAATTGAGTACCAAGCCGAGTCATTCTATTGTCAAACCGGAGAAACCGGTTGTATTATATAGGCATTATACAATCTGAGGTACCGTTTTTGTGCTCAATGAGTACATAGAGTTCGCAGATCTCCTATTATTTCACTAATTTGGTCTTATAGGCGACACTGGCTTTCCCTTTGGCAATATCATTCAGTTTTCCCTTAAGTATTTTTCTCTTTAACGGGGCTATTCTGTCAATAAACAAAATACCTTCAAGGTGGTCGTATTCGTGCTGTATGACTCTTGCCTTTAACCCATCGTAAGTTTCGTCGAAGAAATTGAATTCCTCGTCGTAATACTGTACCCTTATTTTTCCCGGACGATCCACATCTTCACGAATATCAGGCAAACTCAGACAACCTTCAGTGTATGTGAATATTTCGCCTTTTTCCTCGATTATTTTTGGATTTACGAATGCTTTTCTGAATCCTTCCAGATCAGGATCATCTTCGGCCAGGGTTGTGGTATCGATAACAAATATACGAATTGACTTGCCAATCTGAGGTGCAGCAAGACCAACTCCATCCGTAACATACATTGTTTCAAATATGTTGTAAACAAGCTGTTTGAGTTCGGGATAATCTTTGTCAATTTCCTGCGAAATCTTACGCAACAAAGGTGATCCGTATACAACTATCGGATAGATCATAGTTTATAAAATTTAAATCTTTTCCTTTATTTCCATATAAGACTGCAGCAATATTGTTGCACTTACTTTATCTATCAATGCTTTATCCTGTCTTTTCTTCCTTTTTAATCCTCCGTCAATCATTGCCTGAAAGGCCATCTTTGAGGTAAAGCGCTCGTCCATCAGGTAATATTTTTTGTACGGAAATTCCTTTTTGAAGTTAGTAATAAATGCATTCACATACCGAACAGATTCTGAGGCCAAATTGTTCATTTGCTTCGGATAACCGATGACAACCAGATCAACATCTTCAGCTTTAAAATAATTTTTAAGAAATTCTATTGTTTCATGAGCTTTAACGGTTTCTAATCCGTTAGCGATCATCTGACCGGGATCAGTTACAGCTATTCCTACTCTTTTCCGACCATAATCAATAGATAGTATCCTGCCCATTTACCTCAAGGATTTGAAAAACGATAATAGCAATAAGATTTCATAAATACAAAACATCAGGGCTGTCAAAGTAGTCTGCATAAAAATTCAGATATTTTGAACAGCCCTGCAATATTGATTATACCAGACGTTTATTCTTTCCCAAAATCCATACCAGCCATGCGTTTGTAGCTTTCATACCTCCACTTTGCATTTTCTTCGGCTGCAACAAATAATTCTGCAGCTTCTTTTGGGAATGCTTTCTTTAAAGAAGTATACCTGACTTCGCCACTGAGAAATTCCTGGAATTCTGCCCAGTTTGGTTCTTTTGAATCAAGCTGGAACGGATTCTGTCCTTGCTTCTCAAGCAAAGGATTATATCTGAAGAGATGCCAGTATCCTGCTTCAACAGCACGTTTTTCTTCGTCCTGGGATTTTCCCATTCCTGCTCTTAATCCATGATTAATACATGGCGAATAAGCAATTATCAATGATGGTCCCGGATAGGATTCAGCTTCTCTCAGAGTTTTCAGGTATTGGTTCATATTTGCTCCCATAGCTACCTGTGCAACGTAAACATAGCCATATGTCATTGCCATGGCGCCCAGATCCTTCTTTCGTACTTTTTTCCCCGATGCGGCAAATTTGGCTACAGCACCCACCGGAGTAGCTTTCGAAGCCTGACCTCCTGTGTTGGAATACACTTCCGTATCCAGAACAAAAATATTGATATCATCTCCTGATGCTATCACATGATCTAAACCTCCATACCCGATATCATAGGCCCAGCCGTCTCCACCGAAAGCCCATACCGATTTCTTGATCAGGTATTGTTTGAGATCAAGTATTTCTTTTGCCAAAGGATCTTTTTCTTTTTTTAATGCTGCAAGAACTTTATCAGATGCGACTTTTGATTTTTCAGCATCATTTTTCCCTTCTATCCATTCAACAAAAGCTTCCTTTGTTCCGGATGCAATTTTCCCTTCTTCAAGGCATTTCTTCATTTTAAGTTCAATGCGGTCGCGCATTTTATTGATTCCCAATGTGAATCCATATCCATATTCCGCATTGTCTTCAAACAGGGAATTAGCCCATGCAGGCCCCTTACCCTCTGCATTTGTACAGTATGGTGTTGAAGGTGCCGAACCACCCCAAATGGAAGAACAACCTGTAGCATTGGCAACGAGCATACGGTCACCATAAAGTTGAGTGATAAGCTTTACATAGGGAGTTTCACCGCAACCAGCACACGCCCCGGAAAATTCAAACAAAGGTTGAGCAAACTGACTGTTTTTAATGTTTTGAGTAATATCAAAACGATCGGTTTTATAACTGACATGATCAATCATATAATCCCAATTCTCAATTTCTTTCCTTTGAGAATCCAGTGTTTTCAATACAAGGGATTTCTCTTTCGAAGGACAGGTTTCCACACAAACGCCACATCCCGTACAGTCTAAAGAACTTACCTGTATACGGTATTTAAGTTCTTCCAGTCCTTTCCCCCTGGCTTCCAATAATACTGCGCCTTTTGGTGCTTTTGCAGCTTCAGATTCATTCAGCAGGAACGGCCGGATACATGCATGAGGACATACAAATGCACACTGGTTGCACTGAATACAATTTTCAGGTATCCATTCAGGCACATTGACAGCTACTCCGCGTTTTTCATACACAGTGGTTCCTGCCGGAAAAGTACCATCTTCTCTATCGACAAAAACACTGACAGGAAGATCATCTCCTTTCAGTGAATTGATTGGAATCGTCACATTCCTGACAAAGTCCGGTAAATTACCAGCTTCTTCAACTTTCTTTTTGCATTGAATTTTTGCCCATTCGGTAGGTATTTCAATTTTTTGTAAATCACCTCCATGGTCAACAGCAAGATGATTCATTCGCACAATTTCTTCACCTTTCTTCCCAAACGTTTTCTTAATGGCCTTTTTCATTTCATCAACGGCTTCTTTATATGGAATGACATTGGCTATCTTGAAAAAAGCCGATTGCATGATGGTGTTTGTACGATTGCCAAGCCCGATCTCTGCGGCAATTTTGGTGGCGTTGATTATGTAGAAGTTGATATTCTTTTCTGCCATGTATTTTTTCATCGAATCAGGAAGACGTTTTTTTGTTTCCTCTTCGTTCCAGATACTGTTTAAAAGAAATGTACCCCCTTTTTTCAATCCTTTCAGCATATCGTATTTATCGAGATAGGAAGAAACATGACAGGCAACAAAATCAGGTGTATTAACAAGATAAGTTGAACGGATAGGATCATCGCCAAAACGAAGATGTGAAGTAGTAATCCCACCTGATTTTTTTGAATCATAGGCAAAATAAGCCTGGGCATATTTATCTGTACTATCCCCAATGATTTTTATCGAATTCTTATTTGCACCAACAGTACCATCTGAACCCAATCCGTAAAATTTGGCTTCGAATGTACCTTTGTGATCCAGACTTATTTCTTCCTTCATGGGCAATGAAGTGTAAGTAACATCATCAACAATACCCAGTGTAAACCTGTTCTTCGGTTCTTTCTGTTCAAGATTTTCATATACTGTCATGATCTGAACAGGTGTAGTATCCTTTGAGCTCAACCCATATCTTCCGCCAATGATTAAAGGAGCATTCTTCTTACTATAGAAGGCTTCGCACATATCGAGGTGAAGCGGTTCCCCGTTTGCGCCGGGTTCTTTGGTCCTGTCAAGAACAGAAATACGTTTAACACTCTGGGGCATTACTTTCATCATGTATTTGACCGAAAATGGCCTGTAAAGATGCACAGTGATCATCCCCACTTTTTTACCTTGTCTGGCCAGATAATCTATTGTTTCTTTAATTGTACTGGTAACAGATCCCATGGCCACAATGATATTCTCAGCCTCAGGATCACCATAGTAGGTAAAAGGATGGTATTCCCGTCCGGTAATCTGGGATATTTTCTGCATGTATTCTTCAACCAGATCCGGAACAGCAAGATAAAATTTATTGGCTGCTTCTCTTGCCTGAAAAAAGATATCCGGATTTTGCGCAGTTCCGCGAGTCACAGGATGATCAGGATTTAAGGCTCTCAGTCTGAATTCCTGAAGAGCTGTATAATCAACAAGCTTCGCCATCTGTTCTGTAGTGGGAGCTTCAACTTTCTGAATCTCGTGTGAAGTACGGAAACCGTCAAAGAAATGCAAAAACGGTATTCTCGATTTTATCGCTACCAGGTGGGCTACAGGCCCTATATCCATGATCTCTTGAATTCCACCTGAAGCCAGCATGGCAAATCCGGTATGTCGTGTGCTCATCACATCGCTGTGATCACCAAAGATAGAAAGTGCCTGAGCAGCCAGGGTACGTGCCGAAACATGAAATACTGCGGGCAAAAGCTCACCGGATATTTTATACATGTTGGGGATCATCAATAACAGTCCCTGAGAAGCGGTAAATGTTGAAGTCAGAACTCCCGACTGCAAAGAACCATGAAGCGCACCTGATGCTCCGCCTTCCGACTGCATTTCACTCACCTTAACTACTTCTCCGAATATATTCTTCAATCCGTTCGCTGACCACTCATCTATATATTCTGCCATGGTAGACGAAGGAGTAATGGGATAAATAGCAGCAACTTCACTAAACATATACGCAACATGAGAAGCTGCATAATTCCCATCGCATGTAATAAAATTTTTATCAGCCATACTAATTCGCTTATTTTTAATACTTTAACTAATCTTCCTGAAAATAAATTTACAAAAATAATAAAATCGTTATTTATCGATACTCTAAGGAGAGTATTTAAAGCTTATTCATTTTGATTTCAAATAAGCTGTACATTCAACTAAAAAAGGGTGTTCTCAGTTGCAGGAGACACCCTTTGTATATTCATCAGAATTCATTTATTCCCCATTCATTGAAATCAGGAATTCTTCATTGCTTTCAGTTTTTGCCAGTCGATCTCGCAGAAACTCCATGGCTTCGACAGAATTCATATCTGTAAGGTATTTTCTGAGTATCCAGATTTTGTTCAGGATATTTTTATTCAACAAAAGATCTTCTCTTCTTGTACTTGAAGCTGTAATATCAACAGAAGGATAAATTCTTCGATTTGAAAGTTTTCGGTCAAGCTGAAGTTCCATATTACCTGTTCCCTTGAACTCTTCAAAGATCACATCATCCATTTTCGATCCTGTTTCGGTAAGAGCCGTTGCAATGATGGTCAGAGATCCTCCGTTCTCAATGTTTCTGGCCGCACCAAAAAACCTTTTGGGTTTATGTAAGGCATTCGCATCAACACCCCCCGATAATACTTTTCCGGATGCAGGTGCGACAGTATTATAAGCTCTTGCCAATCGTGTTATGGAATCAAGCAGGATAATTACATCATGTCCACACTCCACCATTCGTTTTGCTTTCTCCAAAACAATATTGGATACCCGCACATGGCGCTCGGCCGGTTCATCAAAAGTTGAGGAAATGACCTCTCCCCTCACATTTCTTGCCATATCAGTTACTTCTTCAGGTCTCTCATCAATCAGCAGAATAATCAGGTAGGCTTCCGGATGATTGGAAGCAATTGCATTGGCTATATCCTGTAAAAGGATGGTTTTACCGGTTTTGGGCTGAGCTACGATAAGGCCGCGCTGCCCTTTACCAATGGGAGAAAACATATCAATTACCCTGACAGACATTCCTCCGGGTTCACCGGATCTGATAAGCGTAAATTTCTCGTTGGGAAACAAAGGTGTAAGATAATCAAAAGGTACCCTGTCACGGATATACTCAGGATCACGTCCGTTTATCTCTTCGACTTTTATCAACGGAAAATACTTTTCTCCTTCTTTCGGAGGCCTGATCGTACCTTTTACGGTATCGCCCGTTTTTAATCCGAAAAGTTTTATTTGTGATTGGGATACATAAATGTCATCGGGTGAATTCAGGTAGTTGTAGTCGGCAGAACGAAGAAAACCATACCCGTCAGGCATTATCTCCAAAACACCTGAGTTGCTTATCACCCCGTCAAAATCAAGGATCTTCTCTACTCTTCTTTCATCTGCAAACTTAATTTTTATATCACTTTCGGTAGTAATGGTCTTTGAATTATCAGCAGCTTTTGGAACTTCTTCTTTCCTGCTCTCCTGTAAATCATTATTATTTTTGATATGTTGGTTATTATCATCAGAATACTCGTTTTTCAGGTTAGCCTCTACTTCTGCCACGGCAGCATTAATTCTTTCAGAATCCGATCTAACAGATGTCTTATCTACCCGTTTGCGGCGTGAACGCATTTTTTTATCACCCTGGTTGGTTCTTACATATTTATTGGAATCATTATCCCGCGATGAATACACAGATCTGGCCGGTTTAGCAAGGCTTTCTTTTTTGCTTTCGGTAGCGGATATCGCTTGCTGGTCCAAAATTTTATAAATTAAATCCTGCTTTCGAAGGGTTTCAACTTTTTTAATCTTTAATTCTTTTGCAATCTCTTTTAATTCTGAGACCAGCTTTTTGTTTAACTCAAGAATGTCGTACATAGATATAAAAGGAACTTATATTGTAAATTTCAATTATTAACTAACGGTAAAGCTATTTTCAAAAAGGAGTAGTGTTTTGAACTAGGACTTTCAAAGTAGGAAAATCTCTGCAATAATAAGGATTTACTTATAATATCCAAAATAATATTGAAAATTATTTTTCAAGAATTAAAAGATCAGGAAATTTTACTAATTTAGAAGTTTATTCAGGGTAACAAAAAAACCTTTCTATTCGTATGATTTGGTAGTTGTTGATGGAAAAAATCCCTGCATAAATTAAGTACGGAATTAATCCATACATACTAACCTTCTCATCATGAGACAACTCAAGATCATCAAACAGGTTACTAACCGGGATACACCCTCCCTTGATAAATACCTTCATGAAATCGGAAAGGAAGAGTTGATCAATGCTGAAGAGGAAGTTGAACTTGCAAGACTTATAAAAAAAGGAGACCAATCGGCTCTTAACAGATTAATCAAAGCAAATTTACGATTTGTCGTTTCCGTATCAAAACAATACCAGAACCAGGGATTAAGTCTTCCCGACCTTATCAATGAAGGAAATCTTGGTCTTATCAAAGCTGCCCAGAGATTTGATGAAACCCGCGGATTTAAATTTATTTCTTATGCTGTATGGTGGATCAGACAATCTATTTTACAGGCCCTTGCTGAACAAGCCAGAATTGTAAGGCTGCCTCTTAACAAAATTGGATCCATCAATAAAATCAACAGAACATTTGCTGACCTGGAACAAAAATTTGAACGAGAACCTTCAGTCCAGGAGATCGCACAAGTTCTGGAAATTGCGCCTGAAGAAGTTAAGGAATCCTTAAAAAGCTCCGGAAGGCATGTCTCCATGGATGCCCCCATAACGCAGGAAGAAGATGGCAACATGTACGATGTCATATTAAGCAAAGACACTCCTCCTCCCGACAAAGGATTGCTGAACGATTCCTTAAGAAAAGAAATAGAAAGGGCACTTTCCACGCTTACCTATCGCGAAGCCAACATAATTCGTTTATACTTTGGTCTGAATGGCAAACATCCTCATACACTTGAAGAAATTGGTGAGGAATTCAGTCTTACACGTGAAAGAGTACGTCAGATTAAAGAAAAAGCCATCAAAAGACTAAAAAATGCCACCCGCTGTAAGAATTTAAAGGCATATCTGGGCTAATTATTCATCCACTGTTATTTATTGTGTTCATTTTTTCCTTTCCTGTTTTAGGAATAACCCTATTTTTGCATAGAAATTATTATGAATAATCAATGAAGCGATACATCTCACCATCGATTTTAGCAGCAGATTTCAATAACCTTGAGAAGGAAATACGGAAAATAAACAACAGCAATGCCAGCTGGATACATTGCGATGTAATGGATGGTGTTTTTGTGCCTAATATTTCTTTTGGAGTTCCTGTTATAGAGGCCATTTCCAGGATTGTGGAAAAGCCATTGGATGTACACCTTATGATCGTGGAACCTGCCAAATACATCGATAAATTCTGCAGCATAGGACTTGATATTCTTACCATACACCAGGAAGCTTGCCCACATCTTCAGCGGGGAATACAACAGATCAAAGAAAATGGTGTTAAAGCAGGTGTCTCTTTAAGTCCTCATACACCTGTTACCACGCTTACAGATGTAATAGAAGATCTGGATCTTGTTCTTGTTATGAGTGTAAATCCGGGATTTGGAGGCCAGAAATTTATTGAGAACACCTATCGAAAGGTTGGTGAACTAAAAAATATGATTGAAAAATCAAATTCCAATGCACTCATTCAGGTTGATGGTGGTATTACCATGCAGAATGCCAGACAATTGTTTGATAGCGGTGTGAATATTCTGGTTACGGGTACAACAGTATTTAAATCAAATGATCCTGCAAAAACAGTTGATGAACTATTAGCCGTTTAAATAATTTTTAAGATAACTAAAGGGCTCCGTTAGCTTACCTTTTTTTAATATCGTGGCATTCTCGATCATTTTCGATTTATCCCCGGATAACAATTCAGGCAATACTTTTTCCATCAGGTTTTTTCCAAAATCACAGGAAGAGTCACGGGGCAACTCACCGGGCAGGTTATCTACTGCCATCACTGTTATACAGTTTGTTAAAAATGGCATTGTTTCTTTATGTTGCTGTATATCGTATCCGTAAAACGGAGATTCAATAGTGGAGGCACGCAGAGTAGAAGGAACAGGACCATTAAGGTCACAACTTATATCTGCAATAAGCATTATTTTAAATCGTGGATCTTTCATTTGTTTGCGGGTTAGAAATACCGGAGAACGATTATCCCAGTAATGACAGGGAATAAACACATTTGCTTTTTCAGCAAAAGGAAAGAATGCAGATTCAAATTCATCAGGATGATCAATAAAATATTGAAAATCAAATGCTTTCCCGAATTTATGTTTTGTATAATGTTCAGGCCCAATTTGACAATACACATACTTATCTTTCTGTTCCAAAAATCTCTCGTGTGTAACCCTTTGTACTCCGGCTTCCTCGAGAATCTCTGTTGCACCCGAAGCAACTCTTCCTTCACCTGTAAGAACTATACGAAGAGAATCCCGAAAGTTAACTTTCCTGAGTTCCGCTTTGATTTCCTGCAAATCATAACATTGATGAGCAGGTTTTAATTCATAGGTCCCGGTGAGTTTTCCATAAGCAATCAATGCATTGTAGGCTCCGACAATTCCAGCCCAAAAACCAAATGCAATCACTCTTGCCGAGTTCTTTTTAAGGTATTCATAATCAATAAGTGTAATACCAAGTTCAGAAGATCTTTTTAGTAATGTTCGATTTTGAGGTTGCTCTTTGGCAGTATGAGAAAAAAAGAAAAAGGTTTTCCCCGGAATAAGGTTTTCCAGGTCGATTTCTTTCACACCAAATAAAGCATCACAATGACTAATATCCCTTACAACCTTAATCCCCAGAGCTTCATAATCAGCATCGGTAAATACACGGTGCTTACTAGACTGGACATAAAAATCATGCTCAGGGAACTTGTGTATTAACCACGCGATTTGTTCAGGAACAAGACAAACCCTTCTATCAACAGGTGTTTTTGTCTCCTTTAAAATGCCCAGTCTCATAAGCTGTCAATTTGATTGAACTATCTAATTTAATCATGTATTTCGGTCTTTCCCACAAAGATTTTGTAAATTTGCAATTGAATTATTGGGGCTGATTTTGGCTTTGACAGCAAGTTAATTGTTAAGTAAGCATGCCGGGCAACGCACGTTAACCCGCTAAACTATTGTGCAACAAATTTAGTTGGCGAATCTAACTTTGCGCTCGCTGCCTAATCGAAGTATAGTAGATTTTTGGCATTATTCCGGTTCTAGGTAACCGGAACGGGCTGTCTCTCCGGAACCTATCCCTGCGGTTTTGGATTAAGAGGCACACGTGAGACAGGGATAGTCTGGCAGACTCCCTTAATGCCGGGCAAAATTTAAGGGGATAAGGTTAAGTTAGGCTGTCTGTTGCCGGACTTAATTCGAAAACCAACAACAGAATAAGCATGTAGAAAGCTTATGGGTTGCTTGTTTGGACCCGGGTTCGACTCCCGGCAGCTCCACGATCAAACAGAAAACAAAAATCTCCTTAAGGAGATTTTTTTACTTTCGAGAACAACCGTTGAAAGAATGCTTTCATAAGGTTGTACGAGAAAGTGAAAAGGCAGGCGAAGCCTGTTTTTGTTTTCTGTTTGCAGTACGTTAGCAACGGGACGGTGAGCGAAGCGAACACCCCCGGCATAAACAGAGTGAGAAGGCGAGAGCGAGACATTCTAACTCTGTTTCTCTTCACTCTACACTGAATTAGTTTGGAGCAACACAAAAAGAATGTGTGGGAAGGCGAAGCCTGTTTTTGTTTTCTGTTTGCAGTACGTTAGCAACGGGATGGTGAGCGAAGCGAAAACCCCCGGCATAAACAGAGTAAGAGTGAAAGCGAGAGCAAGACATTCTAATTCTGTTTCTCTTCACTCTACACTTAATTAGTTTGGAGCAACACAAAAATAACGTGTGGGAAGGCGAAGCCTGTTTTTGTTTTCTGTTTGCAGTACGTTAGCAACGGGATGGTGAGCGAAGCGAACACCCCCGGCATAAACAGAGTGAGAGTGAAAGCGAGAGCGAGACATTCTAACTCTGTTTCTCTTCACTCTACACTTAATTAGTTTGGAGCAACACAAAAATAATGTGTGGGAAGTCGAAGCCTGTTTTTGTTTTCTGTTTGCAGTACGTTAGCAACGGGACGGTGAGCTTCGCTCTTCATAACTCAGAAATAATAAAGATAACTTGACTTTTGTAAAGAAGCTTTGTAACTTACCTTAATATATTGTTTTATAGCAATTTAATCTAAGCATAACTCGGCAAAACCTTCCCAACATACATAAATTTTATGTGTTATGCTTAATACTTCTCAAAACAAAAAAACAGGAGGGCAAAATTATGATTTTAGTTATTGGTGCAACTGGCATGCTTGGCAGTGAAATTTGTCGCCAGCTATCCGCAAAAAAGCAATCGATCAGGGCAATGATCAGAAACACATCAGATCCTGCAAAAAGAAAAAACCTGGAGGATCTGGGCGTACAGATTACGCAAGGTGACTTGCGAGACAAATCTACCTTTAAAAATGCTTTGAAGGGAATATCCACTGTAATTACTACGATCTCGTCTATGCCTTTTTCTTATGTCCCCGGAAAAAATGATATCGAAAATGTTGATTTACATGGTATGATTAATCTCATTGATCATGCAAAAGAAACAGGAATAAAACGTTTTATTTATACTTCGTTCTCAGGACAAATTGATCTCAATTTTCCTTTAAGGAATGCGAAGCGCACAATTGAAGAATACCTGAAAAAAAGCGGGATGGTTTATACTATTCTAAGACCAAGTTTCTTTATTGAAGTATGGCTCACTGCTGCAACAGGATTTGATACGGAGCATGGGAAAGTGCAAATATGCGGAGATGGTACCATGCCTGTCAGCTATATCTCCTACAAAGATGTTGCTGAATTTGCAGTGGAAAGTCTGGATAACATGGCGGCAAGAAGTATCACACTCGAATTAGGCGGACCTGAAAAAATCTCACAGTTAAATGTTGTGAAAATCTTTGAGAAAGTCACTGGAAAAAAATACGAACTACAACATTTGTCTCAGGAAATATTAAAATCACAGATAGATACGGCAACCGATCCTATGCAGAAATCATTTTCAGGTTTGATGCTTTGTTTAGCCAATGGTGATCCTATTGACATGAAAAAAATGTGTGGAAAATTTCCTATAAAACTTACTTCAGTTTGGGACTTTGCCAAAAACTTGAAGCTGTCCACTGAGACATATGCTTAAAATTTAACTCATTTAATCTAAAAAAAATAACTATGAGAAAAACGATTTTCATTTTGATTCTTATCATTCCATTCTTTTTTGCAGAATGTACAAAACAGGTCAACGATCCAATTGTGGGTGTATGGGATCTGCAGTATTCCGAATGGTCAACTGCTGATACAATCTTTATTTGCGAACGAAGTGACACAGTAAGGGAAATAAAAGTATTCACCAAAGAACATTATATGTGGGCTTTACAGAATCCGGAAAATATTGCTTCAGGTCAGGATCCAACATCAGCCGGGGCTGGTACCTATGAGCTTCTCGGAGATACATTAATTGAATTATTAATAATATCTCCATGGCTTAGCGAAAACGGGAAAAAGATACCTGCTAAAGTCGAAATTCGAGGAGATACAATGATCCATGTATTTCCTTATCCCGGATATGAAACGGATATCTGGAAAGAATGGACAGGTAAGGAAATCTATGTAAGATTAGAATAATTCAGAACCTGGAGTACTATTTCAGCTTTCAGCCAATTCCTTTTCATGCGTTTATGAATTCAGAAAGGTTTGCTTTATTTCCTGAAAATTTAAGCTGTCCTCTGTTCAATACCTGGGTGATCAGTAATGGTATCTATGAACAGGGGATAGTCTTTTATCAAGAATATACTTCATGATTATCAAAGCATAGCATGCATTCTGCTATTTTTTTTTTATTTTAGGCGCTCAAAGAAAAACTACCCGTTGAATCCTATCAATAAACAGGAAGAAAAAGAGCTGATCATTAGGCTCATAGAAGGAGATGCTGAGGCATTTGAGAAAATCTATTATCTGTATGTTGAACGGGTATTTTATTTTGCCCTTCGTTATCTGAAAGACGAATCTGAAACGGAAGAAATTGTGCAGGAAGTGTTTACCAAGATCTGGGAAAGCAGAATGAATATAAATCCGGACATGTCATTCAGCGGATATATTTTAACCACTGCCAAGAATACGATCTTTAATGAAAACAGAAAAAAAATAAACCATCAGGCATATTGCAATTACATCATTTCTTACCTCCAGAAAAATATGCAGAACGTTGAAAATGAAATTGTATACAATGATCTGATGGAATTATTAAATAAAACCATAGCCAGGCTGCCGTCAAAACGCCGGGAAATTTTTAAATTAAGCCGCTTTCAGGGCCTTCCTTACAAAGAAATATCAAAAAAATTAGCGATTTCAGAAAAGACGATAGAAACCCATATAAGATTGGCATTGCGAGACATTAAAACCGCAATGAAACCAATCCTCGAAAAAATTATTTAATATTGGCAGGTTTATTACCCTCCCGGTTAAGGGAAAAAATCAAACAGATAGTAATGAAAATATGTTGAACAATAAAAAGGCAAAAGAATAATGAAGTATGGATTTTTTGATGATGAGAGAAAAGAATATGTGATAACAAACCCGCAAACTCCCTTTCCCTGGATCAATTACCTCGGCAACAAAGACTTTTTCTCACTGATTTCTAATACGGCAGGTGGTTATAGTTTTTACAAAGACGCAAAATTTCGCCGTATAAACCGCTATCGATACAATAATGTTCCCATGGATAATGGCGGACGCTATTTTTATATCAATGACGAAGGAACGGTTTGGTCTCCCGGATGGAAACCTGTAAAAACAGAACTTGATCATTACGAATGCCGGCATGGTTTAAGCTATACTTCCATAAAAGGAGAAAAAAACGATATTGAAGCCGAAGTCGTATTTTTTGTTCCTCTGAATGCATTGTGTGAAGTGCAAAAGATGAAGCTCACGAACAAGAGCAGCAAAACAAAGAAAATAAAGCTTTTTTCCCTGATAGAATGGTGCCTGTGGAATGCAGAAGATGATCAGAATAACCTTCAGAGAAACCTCTCAACCGGAGAAGTTGAAATTCATGGTTCCACACTGTATCATAAAACGGAATACAAAGAACGACGCAATCATTATGCCTTTTACCATGTAAATGCTCCGATACAGGGATTCGATACAGATCGCGAATCTTTTATAGGATTATACAATGAATTTTCTCATCCGGATGCAGTATTCACCGGAAAACCAAAAAACAGCGAAGCACACGGATGGTCACCCATCGCTTCTCATTGCCTTGAAGTTGAATTGCAACCGGGGGAATCAAAGGAATATATATTCCTGCTCGGGTATGTTGAAAATACAGAAGATAAGAAGTGGGAAAGCAAAGGTGTAATCAATAAAACCAAAGCTAATAGAACAATTGAACAATTCAATTCTTCCGAAAAAGTGAATCGGGCACTAGACAAACTGGCGACATACTGGGACAACCTGCTTAGCAATTACTCAATTCACAGTGGCAATGATAAACTGGACCGCATGGTAAACATCTGGAATCAATACCAGTGTATGGTCACGTTCAACATGTCTCGTTCTGCATCCTTCTTTGAAGTCGGGATCGGCCGCGGTATGGGTTTCCGTGATTCAAACCAGGACCTGATCGGTTTTATCCATCAAATACCGGAACGGGCAAGGGAGCGTATCATTGACATAGCTTCCACACAATTTGAAGACGGTGGAGCTTACCATCAGTATCAGCCCTTAACCAAACGCGGAAACAATGCCGTTGGTGGTAATTTTAATGACGATCCGTTGTGGTTAATACTATCAACTACGGCTTACATTAAAGAAACCGGTGACTTTTCAATTCTCGAAGAGATTGTTCCCTTTGATAATGACGAGAGCAGAGCCAAAACACATTTTGAACACTTAAAGGCTTCATTTTATCATGTTGTCAACAATCTGGGACCACATCAACTGCCCTTGATCGGTCGTGCCGACTGGAACGATTGTCTGAACCTGAATTGTTTTTCCAAAGATCCAAACGAATCATTCCAGACCACGGAAAACCAAACCGGGGGTTCGGCGGAATCGATCATGATCGCAGGTTTATTCGTGGTATACGGAAAAGACTTTGTTGAGCTATGCAGAAGAATCGGCAGAAAAGACGAAGCCGACAACGCACAGGAACATGTTGACAAGATGGTTAAATCAATTAAAAAACACGGATGGGACGGAGAATGGTTCCTCAGAGCATACGATTCTTTTGGCAACAAAGTGGGAAGCAAAGATAATGAGGAAGGTAAAATCTTTATCGAATCACAGGGATGGTGCACAATGGCTGGAATTGGTAAAAACGAGGGTATGTGTGAAAAAGCGCTGAATTCGGTAAAAAAGTACCTGGACTGCGAATATGGAATTGTATTGAATCATCCGGCATTTACAAAGTATGTTATCGAATACGGTGAAATATCTACCTACCCTGCCGGATATAAGGAAAATGCAGGCATATTCTGTCACAACAATCCATGGGTGATGATAGGAGAAACCATGATTGGCAGAGGAGATCAGGCATGGGAATATTTTCGGAAAATTTGTCCTTCCTATCTTGAAGAAATCAGCGATTTGCATAAAACTGAGCCATATGCTTATGCCCAAATGATAGCAGGAAAAGATGCATTCAAACCCGGGGAAGCAAAAAACAGCTGGCTGACAGGCACGGCAGCATGGACCTATTATGTTATTACCCAATATATTTTAGGAGTAAAGCCCTCTTACGACGGTTTGGAAATCTCACCCTGCATTCCAAAAACATGGAAAAGTTATACTGTTTCAAGAAAATTCAGGGGAGCTGTTTATGAAATCAGCATTGACAACTCAGAGGGCGTAAACTGCGGAATCAAAGAACTTACTATAAACGGCGAAACAATGCATAAAAATGTTATCCCTATCCAGAAAGCAGGCACTATTAACAAGGTAAATGTAAAAATGGGATAGTCGGTACTTTTTTTTATATATTCATTAAGGGGTAGATGAATCTTATGTGTAGTTAAGATGTATTAATAGCTATATACAGTGCAAAGAAAAAATCTAAATAAAGAGCTTCTTACTGAGCTTATTATCGGAAATACCGATGCAGATATGTTTGACGAAATATTTAATACTGAAGAGGTTAAATCGTTGATGTACCATCAATGGAAAAACCCTGGTGAAGTGTCGGTTTCAAAAAAACCCGATTTTCATAAACTATTCGATAGAATAAAAGAAAAAACTCATCCGGAAAGTGCAGAGAAATCAGCTAATACCCAGTATCTGATACACGAAATAGATGAACTCAAAACGAATTACAAATCATTAAGAACAAGATTTCGCATATCGCTGGGAATTGCTGCGACCATTATCCTTTTAATGTGCGTTGGAGCAATTTCTTTTATCAATTCCCACAAGGTATTTCAAAAGACATATACAGAGAATATCGCTCCTGCAGGTCACAAATCCCATGTCATTTTACCTGATGGAACCAAAGCTTTTCTTAATTCCGGAACGGTATTGAAGTATGACAACCTTTTTGGTAAAAAATACAGAAAAATTGATTTGGTAGGTGAAGCATTCTTTGAAGTGGAAAAAAATGAAAAGCTTCCATTCACAATTAATACCGTTGATGTAACAGTAAAAGTGGTAGGTACAAAATTCAATATCATGGCCTATGCTAACGATGATTATGTTGAAACCACTGTCACTGAAGGAAAAGTATTTGTTACAGAAAACCACAATCAATCTTCACTGGTTCTGACAGCGAATCAAAAAGCCACGTTTCATAAAAACACTCAACTTCTGCTGCTGAATGATGTAAATCCAAGTCCTTATATTTCCTGGAAAGAGGATGTGCTCACATTTGATAATGAAAATTTTTCAAACGTGATCAAAAAACTGGAGCGATGGTATGATGTAACTATACGGGTTGAAGGGAAAGACTCTATTGTAGACAGGTATACACTGACAATAAAAAGGGAAAGTCTGCAAGAAGTTCTGGAATTAATAAGTCTGACAACAAGTATAGATTACACAATAAAAGACAATAAAGTAATCATCAAATACAAGTAGTAAACTAACACTAACAATAAGAATCCATGAGAAAAAACACCCGCGCTTTACCAGGCTACACATAATCATTCAAAGATGATTTGTTTTGCATTACTAAACTCTATTGAACTTTAATATGCTAATTTTAACTCAAACTACTTTAGAATTATTAACACTCGCTAAGTATGAAGAAACATCTTATTTACCTTAAGAATCAGTTACCGGCAAAAAATACCATGGCTTATAAAATGCTTGGAATAATACTCCTGGTATTTGCCATGAATTTTTCTTCGGTAGCAGCAGGTGAAAGTCTGCTCAGTGAAAGAATTCACCTGAGAGTAGACAACGTAACCCTGAAAGATGCATTAAAGGAGATCGAAAAACAAAGTGAATTCACTTTCCTTTACAATGATGCATCTATTAATGTGAATCAAACGGTATCGGTTAGCGCCTCAGAATTGTCAATCAAGGAACTTCTTGATGAAGTGCTTGACAACAAAGGCATTAATTACACAATTATCGATAACCAGATTGTTCTAACCAAAGCCGTTAAATTGCAGGATGAAAAGATCACTGTCAGTGGTCTGATCACCGATTCGGAATCGGGCGAAGGACTTCCCGGAGTGACGATTGTTGAAAAAGGGACCAGTAACGGTACCATTACTGATCTGGATGGAAATTACACACTGTCGGTAGACAAGGATGCTACCCTCCAGATCTCTTATGTAGGTTATGTCACTGAAGAAGTCCTGGTTGGAGGTCAGACATCAATAAATATGTCTCTTGTACCCGATATTATCAGCCTTGATGATGTAATAGTGATCGGGTACGGTACTGTTAAGAAAAGTGATCTTACCGGTGCAGTAGCATCAATTTCTGCAGAAGAACTTAATCAGGCCGCCGTTTCCGGTCTCGATCAGGCACTCCAGGGAAGAACTGCCGGTGTATCTGTTACTTCCAACACGGGAACTCCCGGTGGCCCGGCCATGGTAAGAATACGAGGTATGGGTACCATTACCGATCCCGATCCTCTTTTTGTTGTTGACGGAATACCTATGAGAGCAGAAGACATAGGTGCTCTTAATCCCGGAGACATTGAATCTACGGAAATACTTAAAGATGCTTCAGCCGCCGCTATATACGGTACTCGTGCAGCAAACGGTGTTGTGATGATCACGACCAAAAAGGGGAAAGCAGGACAAAGCTCTGTTACCTACGACGGTTATGAAGGTGTGCAGATGCTGGCCAAAAAAATTGACCTGCTCAGTGCAGAAGATTATGTAGCTCTCCGTGAAGAAGTTGGACTTGGAGACGATACTGCTACAGCATCTACCGACTGGCAGGATGAAATATTCCGTACCGCACGCATAAGGAAACACCAGTTGTCGTTCCTGGGAGGTACTGAAAATATTCAATATGCTTTTACAGGAAGTTATTACAACCAGGAAGGTATAGTCCGGGGCAGTGACTACGAACGATATACATTACGGGCAAACACTTCTGCGAACATCAAACCCTGGCTGACAATTGGTGAGAACCTCAGCTATATGTATTCAAAACAAAACAGGGTACCTGAGCAGGATGAATGGACTTCTGTTGTTATCACCGCACTTACCATGGATCCTGCAATGGATGTGTTCCTGCCGGATTCACTTAGGGAACAGGATGATAATCCTTACAATCATTATTCGACTTCCAACAGGAATAATGTTCGTAACCCGGTAGGCATCATAGACCGTAACCACAATCTAAACAAGGCAAACAAATTGCTCGGTAATGTTTTCGTTGACTTAAAACCGATTGACTGGCTTGTACTCAGAACATCCCTGGGAGCTGAAATCACCAACACTAATTATGAATTGTTTTTCCCGGTATTTTATGAGTCTGCTGACAATAACCAGGGAGTGAATAATTTATATCGGATCGATTTCAAAACGAACCACCTGGTATGGGAAAATACGGCAACCTTCAAAAAGACCTTTGCTGAAAAACACCAGGTACAGTTGCTTGTAGGATATACCCGTGAAAGTACAAATTATCGTTTGTTCGGATTTGCTGTACAAGATGTTCCTGAAGATCCTGAACTCTGGTATGCTACGAATTCAGGTGTGGCCCCCGAAAACAATGTATTCCAGGATATTACAACGGGAACTCTTGGAAGTGTTAGTATTCGGCCTCCCGCTCCTTTTGATCATGCCCTTGTATCCTATCTCGGAAGGGTTATCTATTCATACGGCAACCTGTTTGATTTCACAGGTTCTATTCGTCGTGACGGTTCCAGTCGTTTTACCGGAGATAAAAAATGGGGATATTTCCCGTCATTTGCTGCAGGTATAAAGATCAGCGAGTTTGGATTTTTCCAAAACGTGGGTTTCATCAACTTCCTGAAAATACGTGCCGGATGGGGCAAACTGGGTAACCAGGAAATAGGTGATTATGGTGCCTACACAAACGTTGAATACCAAATGGATTACACCTTAGGATACGATCCGAATCAGACTGCTTACATTGGTGGTGCCCCCACAAGCATTGGCAACACAAACCTTTTCTGGGAAGAAACGGAAATGACAAACATTGGACTTGATATTAACTTTTTTGAAAATAAACTATCGCTGAATGTGGATGCTTACAAAAGGGTAACCAAGGATATGCTCGCAGAAGTTCCTATACCGCTTGTGGTCGGTGTTCAGGATGCTCCATATGTAAACCGTGGCGAAGTTGAGAACCTCGGTTTGGAATTCAACATCATCCATAAGAACAAATTCGGCGATTTATCATACACCATAAGTGGTAATATAGCCTTCATGAAAAACGAGGTTACCTCGTTGCCGGTTGATATACCAGCAGGTTCGTTCAGGGCTTCTCAATATGCAAGCATGACTTCGGAAGGACAGCCAATAGCAAGCTTTTATGGCTGGGTAACCGATGGTTACTGGCAAAACCAGGCTGAAATTGATGTAGCAAATGCAGGTGCACCTGATGGGTACTACGATACAAGAAATACATCTCCCGGTGATGTGAAATTTGTTGATATAAATGGTGACGGAGAGGTTACAGGCGACGACAGAACTTTCATCGGCAGCCCGCATCCGAAATTCACCTATGGTATCAATATTGATCTTCAATACAAATTTGTCGATTTGAAGATCTTTGGACAGGGTGTTTACGGAAATGATATCTTCTTTGGCCCGCAATACTATCTTGAAAGTCCCAATGCATACTGGAACATGCTTTCAACCATGAACGACTACTGGCAGGAAGAAGGTGATAATTCTGCTGTTCCACGGCTCGATAGAAACAATGCGAACGATAACATGAGATTTTCCGATCGCTATGTATACGATGGCAGCTATTTTAGAATTAAAAACCTGCAACTCGGATTTACCCTGCCAAAAGAATGGTCAGGCAAGATTATGGTCGACAATATCAGGTTGTACCTGGCTGCCCAGAACCTGCTTACAATCAGCAAGTATCCCGGGTTTGACCCTGAAGTTGGAAGAGGAAATGATCAGACTAACGGATCCGGTGTCCTGGATATAGGTATCGATCGTGGTCTTTATCCTCTGGCCAGAAGCTATATGGTTGGTTTAACCTTAACTTTTTAAACGTCTGTGAAAACTTCATAAATCAAGTGATCATGAGAAAATATATTTTAATATTCATTTCCTTATCATTCTTCTTTGTTACATGCAATGATGAGGACTTTTTGAACAAAGAACCCCACTCCCTCACTGACAAAGCCTTTTATACATCAGCTACCGGTGCTTTGCAGGGTTTGAATGCCGCTTACGACATTCTTCAGTTCGGTGAGCGGGTAGAAAGAGTTGAATTTGCAGGAACCGTTTGTTCCGGTGACGCTATGGCAGGTGGAGAACCTGGCGGTAACGATCAGTCAAACCTGCAGAACCTGATGAAATTCCTCATTTTCCCCAACAATGCATTCGTTGCCAATTACTGGACCATGATGTACAGGGGAATTTACCGTTGCAACATCATTATCTCCTATCTGACAGATGAGAGCATTGTATTTGAAACCGGGTTTACAGATGAGTTAAAAACCCGGATTGTTGGTGAAGCAACATTTCTGAGAGGTTTATACCACTTCAAATTACAAATCAATTACGGCGGATATCCCCAGTTGAACGAAGCGGATTATTTTAACGGCGAGCTAATGGGTGTTCCGTTTATTGATAAAGTGCTCCCACCGGAAGAATGGGAACAAACCCGTCCGGAACTGGAAGATACGTGGAGCAAAATAGAAGAAGATTTCGCTACAGCTGCAACTTTACTGCCATCGAAACTTGAATATGCTGCGGAAGATGCGGGCCGGGCTACAAGCGGTGCCGCCCTGGCGATGCTGGCAAAAACTCATCTGTACCAGGAAGAATGGCAGGAAGCTTATGATGCTGCATCACAGGTGATCAACTCCGGCGACTATTACCTGCTGGGAAGCAATGAAGATCCGGGACCTTATACAGTCGAGCGCCTTACAAAGGAAGGCATTGTTGAGGTGGATATGGTTGGATATAAGTACATTTACCAGCCTGAAGCAAACAATTGCCGTGAATCGATCTTCGACGTACAGCATTTTCAGCAGAACTCCGGATATTACCCGGAAGGACAGGAAGGAAATCTAATTCCCCAGTATTACGGCCCAAGGGCGGTCTGGGCATACGACAACAACGGAGATCTGGTGGAAACAGAATATTTCTGGGGTTTTATTTTGCCCACTGACTATTTTATAAGCACCGCATATGCCGATATTGGTTGTGAACCAACACCGGGCAATATCCTTGATCCAAGGTACAAGCTAAGTGTGGTTGACAAAGGGGATTCGGTACCGTATATCTATACCAACGAAACCCTTCGTGCAATGTATCCCGACTCACTTGTATATGATTCCTGGTATAACTGGCCGACACCGGGCAGGTGTACATGGAAATATTTTACTGATCCTATATTCTCAACAAATACACAAAGTTTGGGTGATTATCCTCAGAACACCAAGTATATGCGTTACGCCGATCTTTTGCTAATAGGTGCCGAAGCTGCGGTACATATCGGTCAGACCACCGATGCCCTTGCATGGATAAATAAGGTAAGGGAACGTGCCCGTAATTGCGGAACAACAGGATATCCTCAGCCACTGTCGTCAGTAACTGTTGAGGATATATGGGCCGAACGCCGCGTAGAACTGGCATTCGAAGGTCATCAATTCTATGATATTGTTCGTACAAAAAGGGCTCAGCAGGTTCTGAAGGAAGATGCTATGAATTATGCCACTATAGAAAATCCCGTCACCTCGGAAGATGGCTACCAGCAATTCGGAGATGCCTTTGAGCTTCAGAAGCATGAGATCTGGCCTATTCCTGAAATTGAAATGGACAATAGTGCCGGTTCAATTGCCCAAAATCCGAGATATTAACAGGATATTCAACAATTGGCGCTTTCAGGGCGCCAATTGTTGTTCTCAAAAAGTTTCAATTGCTTATTCCGGTTCAATGAAAAAAGATTCAATTGTAAAAAAATAACCTGAAATTTGCTATAAGTCAAGAAAATTAACTATAATTGTACTAATTCATAATTAATCGTATTACTAATTTTAACTTAAATTATCAGTATTATGAAAAAACAATTACTAAACCTGTGCCTTATGGGAGCTGCTTTAATGTTCTCCGGCACAATTTTCGCACAAGCTGACACGCACCCTTCTGATACTTTGGATACTCCTCCTGCTAAGTATGAGATCCCCGTGCGTGAGATGGAAATCCCTGCAGCTGGTACCGATATCGATGTTAACGGATTTAACGACGGTGAAGGTTACAGCGTTCTGCAGGATGTTCACGTATTCAATCATACCGGTTTAACCGGTGGAGATGCCGATTACGATGCAAATTTCAATGTTTGCTGGGATATGGATTATCTCTATTGGTATGTTGAAATAAGCGATGACGTTGCACACGAAGCAGCTCCAGATGATGAAACCTGGACATTTGACAATATCGAGCTCTTCATTGACCTGGATACAGGCTGGACAATTTCTCAGTACAACAACGGAGCAACTCCTGAAGAAGGATTCGAAAACATCCGTCAGGTGCGTATCAACCGTGGTGAACTGGGTGTATCTGATCCCGGTCTTGCTGCTGCAGAAGACTGGCTGTATATAGAAGGAACAAATGGTGCCAGCGGATGGAGCGTAGAACTGGGTATGCCCTGGTCTTGTACTTTGGTGGAAGGTGATCTTCCGGAAGATATCTATACCTATGCTATCGGACTGGATTTTTCAGGTGCTGATTCGGACGGTTCAGATCCCGGCCCGACTGGTGCAAGAGACGTTCAGACTAGTTGGGACACTGAAAAAGCTATGACCCCTGATAATGCATGGTTCCACCGAAGCTGTTTCGGACTGGTTTCATTAGAAGAACAACCAGAAGCAGCTCCTACTGCAGTAGCTTCAGAAGGTATACAGGCATTCCCGAACCCCGCTTCAGTCAATATCAACTTCGCAGTTGAAGGTTTATCAACAATCGAAATTTACAGCATCACCGGTGCTCAGATAATGGTTGTTGAAAATTCAAATGGCCAGAATATTGATATTTCTTCTCTGTCAAGCGGCCTGTACATTGCTAAGATCGGTAATGTAACAACCAAATTCAGAGTTAAATAATTTTAATGACCTGATACAAAAAGGTGCTCAATGAGCACCTTTTTTTTTGCTCTTCCACAGATACATAAGAAATTCGAAGCAACTGTTTTCCTGTTCTGAACAAATACAGGAATTGAAAGATTCAACCTTTATAATAGAAATTTATGTATATGTTCAGCATGTAACCATAATTAAATAAGGTAATAAGGTTACAATAATGTTATAGACTCTTTCTACTAAGGTTATTTGTCTGAAAGTAAGGCTTATATTTTTAACCATATTAGAAAAATTATCCAAATAAAGCCAACCTTATTACTTTAACGTGAGTTCGACATAAGAAATAGGAATCTTCCTTGAATATGCAATGTCTTTGTGGCGCATACAGACTGAATTCTTCGAAATAACAAACAGAATGCGCCAGATTCTTCTTTTCATATTACCCAGGGCGATGCCTGCCAGTCCGGCAGGCTGGCCCTGGGCTAAATTATTTTTACCTTACAGGCAAAATGATCACAGGTTAAGGCTGAAAGCCTTTATGAATTGAAGCTCCGCGCAGCAGGCTGTCGCGGAACTATTCTCACGAGCATAGCGAGTAACCTTCGATCCCAAAAAAGGAATAGTACTTTTGTTTTATTTGTTTACCCGCATCAGGCTAGAGAGCTCGACGAAGTCAATGCCATAAAGGGGATTCAGCCTGGTGCAACGCACCAGGTTATAATGTATGTTCTTATGAATTGTCGCATCTGCCATGTTATTCAGAGGATTTGACATTGTTTGCGACAAAACCACAAGTACATTTTTAATAAATAGATAATACAAGTTAAATTATTTGACAATCGCTATTTCAAGTAGTAATAACTTATATCGAACTCACGTTACCTTATGTATTGAGGCTACATGTTTCTTTATTGCAAACCTGAAGAAAAACACTGCAAGCAACCTTTTTCTCCCTGTTTTCATCTTGTATATGTTCATGAATTTTAGTTGGAAAAAAGCAAAATTCTGTGATGCTGTGTGGTTCTTTTTTCTTTATTTTTAATTGGTTTTTAACCTGATAATAAAACGTTAGATGAATTGCCTTACCCATTAAAACTCTGCAATTATGAAAAAACAATTACTAAACCTGTGCCTTATGGGAGCCGCTGTAATGTTCTCCGGCACTATTTTCGCACAAGCTGATTCGCACCCTTCTGACACTTTGGCTGCTCCTCCTGCTAAGTACGATCTACCGGTACGTGCCATCGAAATTCCCCAAGCTGATGCTTCTATCGATGTAAACGGATCTAACGACGGTGAAGGATACAGCGATTTACAGGATGTTCACGTATTCAATCATACCGGTTTAACCGGTGGAGATGCAGATTACGATGCAAATTTCAACATCTGCTGGGATATGGATTATTTCTACTGGTATGTTGAAATTTCTGATGATGTTGCACACGAAGCCGCCTCAGGTGATAATACATGGGAATTCGATAACATCGAGCTGTTTATTGACATGGATACCGGCTGGATAGTTTCTCAGTACAACAACGGAGCAACTCCTGAAGAAGGTTTCGAAAATATTCGCCAGATGCGTATCAACCGTGGTGCATTGGGTGTATCTGATCCCGGTCGTGCCGATGCAGGAGACTGGCTGTATGCAGAAGGAACAAATAATGCCGGCGGATGGAGTGTTGAACTGGGTATGCCGTGGTCAGCAGTATTAACCGAAGGTGATCTTCCGGAAGATATCTGTACCTATGCGATCGGGCTTGACTTTTCAGGTGCTGATTCAGACGGCACAGATCCCGGTCCCCAGGGAGCAAGGGATGTACAGACTTGCTGGGATACAGAAAAAACCGTTACTCCCGATAACGCATGGTACCACAGAAGCACATTCGGATTAGTTACAACGGAAGGGGGTTGTCCTCCATACATCCCACGTTCAGTTAATGAAATAACTAAAAGCAGTATTCACATTTACCCAAATCCTGCTGGCAACAAGATCAATTTTGAAATTGCAGGACTGTCTACTATTGAGATATACAGCATTACCGGTAAGCAGGTAATGGTTGTTGAGCATACGGATGGAAAGGGAATTGATATTTCTTCTCTGCAAAGTGGCATATACATAGCAAAAATTAACGGGAAATCTGTTAAATTAGTTGTTCAATAAATGAATTTATCTGGACCATTCACATGCAAATCCTGTTAAAGAAGTTCCTCATGAAAAAATATGTACTCGCATTAGGCATAACAGGAGCAACTTATATTATGTCAACAAATGGTATTGCTCAAAACCTGACGCATCCCTCTGACACCCTTATCAATCCACCTGCCAAATATTCAATTCCTGTGCGTGCGATGTGCTTGATTTCTCTTGCTACTGCCACTATAAATGTAAATGGATTTTATAACAACGATGAAGGTTACAACGCTTTGCAGGATGTTCACGTGTTCAATTCAACCGGTTTAACCGGAGGAGATGCCGATTACGATGCAAATTTCAACATCTGCTGGGATATGGATTATCTCTACTGGTATGTTGAAATATCTGATGACCTTGCACACGAAGCCGCCTCAGGTGATAATACATGGGAATTCGATAACATCGAGCTGTTTATTGACATGGATACAGGCTGGACTATTTCTCAGTATAACAACGGCGTAACTCCTGAAGAAGGATTCGAAAACATTCGCCAAATGCGTATCAACCGTGGTGTACTTGGTGTATCTGATCCAGGTCGTGCTGACGCAGAAGACTGGCTGTATGCAGAAGGCACAAATAATGCCGGCGGGTGGAGTGTAGAACTGGGTATGCCGTGGTCAGCAGTATTAGTGGAAGGCGATCTTCCGGAAAATTTCCATACTTATGCATTCGGTTTAGATTTTTCAGGTGCTGATTCAGATGGTACAGACCCGGGACCGTCTGGTGCAAGAGACGTACAAACTTCATGGGATACGGAAAAATATGATGATCCGGACAATGCATGGTTCCAAAGAAACACTTTCGGGTTGGTTTGGACTGCGATACCAGATGCAAAACCTGTACCAGTATTAACAGAAAATATACATGCATTCCCGAATCCGGCTAAAAATGAAATCAATTTTGAAATCACAGGACTGTCTACTATTGAGATATACAGCATTACCGGTAAGCAGGTAATGGTTGTTGAGCATACGGATGAAAAGGGAATTGATATTTCTTCTCTGTCAAACGGAATGTATTTTGCCCGGATTGGTAATGAAACTGTAAAATTCAGGATTCAATAATAGTATTGTACCAAATTATGCTTTAGTCTTATCTGTTTTCGCTTCGAGGTAATTCAACATGCCGTACCAAAACACCAGGATGCCGTGTCTTCGCACGGCATGTTATTATGATAGCCCCCAACAACCTAAAAACCTTGCTGCTTTCTCACTTTCCCATCTTCTCACCCTCTCACCTTCTCATCAACTCAACACCTATTCAATTCACCGGTTAAACGATTACACGGTTCAACAATTACACAAATCAGAACTCTAAACTTCTCACCTTCCTATCTCCACATCGGTTTCGGAAAGTTCAAGCAGGTAATTCTCGATTACAAGTGCTTCCACCATGTAATTGGCACGTAAAAATGTGTCGATGGCATGCTCGGGGACCTCAACAATAGGACCGCCTATATTGAAGGAAGTATTGATCAGAACAGGCGGTTGACCTGACACCTCTGCAAACCTGCGCAACAATTTGGTAAGGAAGGGATAGTATTCCTCCGATACGGTCTGCACTCTTGCCGAATTATCGACATGGCAGATGGCAGGAACCAGTTTTTTGGTGTGTTCTTTGCAGTGTGCGTTGATGGTCATGTAGGGAGAATCATCAAACGGGGCATCAAAATATTCATGCAGCGCTTCTTTAAGAACAAGTGGAGCAACCGGCCTGTACCATTCCCGCCCCTTGATCTCATTCATATAGTCAAGCATTTCCAGCTTACGGGGCGAAGCCAGAAAACTTCTGCTGCCCAGGGCCCTGGGCCCAAATTCAGATCGCCCTTTAAAAAGACATACAACCTGATCGTTTTTCAGATACTCCACCAATGCATCAATTTGAGCATCTTCATCGTCTATCCTTCTGTTTGTAAAAGGAAGACCCCATGTTTTATTAAACAGGGCTTCTTCAACTTCCAGATTTGAATACACCTTGCCAAGACATGTATTGTATACCTTTTTCGCATATGGCCGCTTGTTTCCCTTACCTTGGGTATAATACCCCCAAAAGGCAGCACCAATGGCATTCCCTCCGTCGTTCGCCCCGGGCTGAACAAACAGGTTTTCAAAGGGTGTTTCCTTTAGTATCCTGTTGCATGCCACAACATTTAGCATGCTACCGCCTGCAACACACAGGTTTTTGCTACCTGTAAGCTCATGCGCCAGCCTGGCCATCTTCAGGACATATTCTTCAAGAATGTATTGTCCTTCGTAAGCAAAAACTGCGTTATCATAATCCCGCAAAGATGTTTTTCTATAATTCCATTTTACGTAGTTTTTCAGATCCCATCCAAAAAGTTTTTCATACGGGATGTGCAGGTCGGCGTCATAAACCTTACCTTTCTGACGAAGGAATTTTATGAGCTTGTCCATCGGAATGACATAATGATGGTCCCTATGTTCAAAAATATCAGGCAGAACAACAGTATGATCTTTATTTGCTTTACCGAATAAATTCCTGATCCCGTTCTTTTTTCTGAGTTCATCATTAAAGAAATGCGAGGCATATCCCATTAATTTACCACCGCTTCGCATGGAGTCATCTTTTCCATAATCTCCCTTATCAAAAGGACTTAGCTGAAGTATTGTTGAATATAAAGTATACAGTTCCGGTATGCTGATCTCTCCCCGGTTTATGAAATCAAGAAATACGGGTTCAATAACAGTTCCTTTCCCATGATAAATAGAATAATTTTCTTTTTGGGAAGCATTGTCTTTCAGCCCCCCGTTAACATCCAGTGACAGAATCGCTGCCTCTTCAAAAGAACTGGGATAAAAAGCAGAATAGGCATGCGCCAGATGATGTCCGGGGCGTTCAACATTCAGGATCTTTTCATCAGGTATGCCGATCAACTGCATCTGCAGGGCATTAATTGCCGACTCATATACAGCATTCACTGCCCAGAGTTCCACTTCACCTGGTTCAATACCCAGGTAATCGCAGCAATAATTAACGGACAAATATGGAATAATACTTCCATAAGGCGATCTGCCGTCACAATGTTTTACTCCATTCAGTCTTTCTTCTTCAATGGCCACAACAACCTCGCCATCAACAACTGCAGCACAGGCAGTATCGTGACTCATATTTATTCCGAAATATACTTTAGAATCCATGAAATCAATCCTTGAAATTGTAATCAAAATATACTCCCAAAGGAGTCCCTTCGGTTCTTGTTTTTTTTGAAGCCTCAAATATAGCGTAAATTATTTAACGCTGACAATCAACCCATGATTTGATGTCATATTCTTTAGGGATTGCTTCCTTAAATAACATCAAAATGATTATCTTCAGCCCCAGTTTTAAAATAGAACCACAACTACAAAATCTTCAATAATGAATAAGATTAAGCAAGTAATCTCCCTGAAAGAAAAAATCGGGTATGGTGTTGGTGATACTGCGTCATGCCTGTATTTCCAGACTTTTCAAATGTTCCTGATGTATTTTTATACAGACACTTTTGGTATATCTGCTGCTACCGTAGGGACTATGTTTCTTGTTACCAGGATATGGGATACTTTCAATGATCCTATAATGGGGATGATTACTGATCGCACGAATACAAAATACGGCAAATTTCGTCCCTGGATTCTTTGGATGATTCTACCATATGTCATTACAGGAATAGTACTGTTCTATACTCCAAATCTTAGTCTTACAGGTAAAATTATTTATGCATACATAACCTATACTTTGGTTACAATGGCTTATACAGCTATAAATATACCTTACGGAGCATTGCTGGGAGTTATGAGTTCAAATCCCGATCAGCGTACCCAGTTATCAAGCTTTCGTTTTCTTGGAGCGTTTACCGGAAATATCATTATACAGGGAACACTGATCTATCTTGTAACCTTTTATGGAAAAGGGAATGATCGGGTTGGATACCCCCTTGCCATGGCAACGTTTGCTCTTGTTGCAGCCGGATTGTGGTTATATACCTTCCTATCAACCAAAGAAAGGATAATTCCTCCGAAAGATCAGCAAAACAGAGTATGGCAGGATCTTAAAGATCTCACGAAAAACAAGCCATGGCTTGTGCTCTGTATGATGGGTGTTCTTACGCTGGTTTGGGTATCCATTCGTAACGGAGCCATGATGTATTATTTTAATTACTATGTTGGTGATGAAGCAAAAGCAGCTCCTTTTATGGTTGTCGGTACAATTTTTAGTTTAGCAGGGGTTGCATCTACTACATTTATTGCACGTTTTCTTAAAGGCAAAAGAAGGGCTTTTATAATCCTTTCTGCTTTAAATGCAGGACTTACTGCAGTATTCTTTATTGCCAAACCCACTGATTTCGGAATCATGTATGCTTCACACATCTTTGGATCCTTTGTGGGAGGCCCGTTGATGCCCCTAACCTGGTCAATGTTTGCCGATACTGCCGATTATGCCGAATGGAAATTTGGTCGCCGGGCAACCGGCCTGATATTTTCAGCCGGAACATTCAGCCAGAAGATGGGCTGGACTGTCGGTGGAGCTATAGCAGGTTGGGTATTGGCTGCCTTTCATTATCAGGCAAATGTTATTCAGGCCGAAGAAACCCTTGTTGGCATCCGTTTAATGATGAGTATATTTCCGGCTATTGGCAGTCTCCTCGTTGTGTTTGCTTCACTTTTCTATAATCTGAGTGAGAAAAAACTGGAAACCATTGAACAGGAATTAACTGAAAGAAGAAAACTTGCAGAGACCGATACGAAACAGTAAATACATGAATTAACTTTATAAAAAACGGACATCTTAGCTTATCTTCTGGTTGTCCGTTTTTTACACATCAACACCAAGACTATGCAATACGGATATTTCGACGACAAAAACAAAGAATATGTAATTGATCGGCCCGATACGCCCGAATCGTGGAGCAATTACCTGGGGTCGACCGAATACGGTGCAATTATTACCAACAATGCCGGAGGGTATAGTTTTTACAATTCGGCTGCCGACGGACGCTTTCTGCGCTTGCGCCCGAATACTATTCCCATGGATCAGCCAGGCAGATACATTTATCTGCACGACAGGGATTCAAAAGATTACTGGTCAGCCTCATGGCAGCCTGTCGGGAAACCCCTGGACAAATACAAAACCGTTTGCAGGCATGGAACTGCATATACCGTAATTCGTTCCGAATACAACAAGATCCATTCTGAGACGTGTTACTTTGTACCCCTTGGAGAAAGGTTCGAATGCTGGAATCTGAAAGTGAAAAATACGGACAACAAAAAAAGGAGTCTTCGGCTGTTTACCTACACAGAATATACGGGACACTGGAATCTCTGGATGGACATTGTAAACCTGCAGTATACACAATACATTATGGCCATGAAAGTGGTGGATAATATCATTGACCATGGCACCAATGTGAACCAGCCATTCAACCCTGATGATCTGGAGGAAGGCGGGCAGGGACGCCATAGCTTTCTGGGTATTGCAGGAGCAGAGATTTCAGGCTATGATACCGACCGGAGAAAATTTATAGGTCCTTATCGCTCCTACCATAATCCGCTTGTGGTTGAACAGGGAGAATGCACAAATTCCATTGCCACAAGTGACAACGGGTGTGGCATATTGCAAGTGGACATTGAACTGGATCCCGGGGAAGAAAAGGAACTTACAGTTGTAATGGGTTTTGGTACAGCAGAAGAACATGGCAAAAAAGCCGTAAAAGAATACAGCAAACCGGGGAAGACTCATGAAGAATTTGTGAAACTCAGGAATTACTGGCACAATCGCTTGCAGGGTATGAGTGTTGAAACGCCCGATGAAGAGCTTAACAGCATGCTCAATATGTGGAGCCCTTACAATTGTCTGATTACCTATGCCTGGTCAAGGGCAGCCAGCCTGGTTTATAACGGGGAGAGGAACGGACTTGGCTACCGTGATACCGTTCAGGATATTCTTGGCGTCCTGCACTCTATACCGGAAGAAGCTGTAAAGCGGCTGGAGCTTATGATTACCGGCCAGGTATCAACAGGTGGAGCTATGCCGGTTGTCAAGCCTTTTTCTCATAAACCCGGTAAAGAACCTGCCCCTGCCGAAGAAGAGTATCGTTCCGACGATTGCCTGTGGCTATTCAATACGATACCTGCTTATGTCAAAGAAACAGGAGACATCTCATTTTATGAAAAAGTGCTTCCTTATGCAGACAAAGGTGAAGACACTGTTTTTGGGCATCTGAGAAGAGCCATAGAATTTAACCTTGAGCGATCAGGAACTCATAACCTGCCCTGTGGTTTGTTTGCCGACTGGAACGATTGTCTGATGCTTGGACATGACGGGGAATCTGTCTTTGTCACTTTCCAGTTACGATATGCTTTAAGCACTTACATTGAAATATGCAATCTTTTGAACAAACAGAACGAAGCAGACTGGGCTTTATCATACCTTGAAAAACTGGATAAAAATATCGAAAATTATACATGGGATGAGAACTGGTATCTTCGCGCTTATCGATGGGATGGGATGAAATTCGGATCAAAAGACTGTGATGAAGGGAAGATTTGGTTAAATCCTCAAACGTGGTCGGTTTTAAGCGGACATGCAAAAGGGGAAAAAGCATTGAAAGTTCTTGAGCAGGTAAAAGAAAAACTGTTTACAGATTATGGCATTATGGTATGTGATCCGCCTTACGTAAAAACAGATCTGGGGGTAATAAAAGCCCCGTTGTTTAATGCCGGAACCAAAGAAAACGGAGGAATATTCTGTCATACCCAGGGATGGGCAGTAATGGCAGAAGCCATGCTGGGAAACGGAACACAGGCTTACGCTTATTTCAGGGCATTTATGCCTGCTGCATACAATACCAGAGCAGAAATACGACAGATTGAACCCTATGTATATTGTCAATCGACACACAGTAAATACAGTCCGCGCTTTGGAAATTCACGCCTCCCCTGGCTTAGCGGTGCCGCAACATGGGCATTTTATTCTGCATCACAATATATAATGGGTATCCGGCCGGAATATCATGGAATAACCATTGATCCCTGCATACCTGCAGACTGGAAAGAACTGAAAATTACCAGGAGATTCAGAGGAAAGATCATTGATATTACGATTAAAAACCCTCACAAAAAAGAAAAGGGGATTGCCAGATTGCAAGTGAACGGTACTTTTATGGAAGGCAATTGTATACCGGTTGAGATGCTGAAAGAGAATAATGCAGTTGAAGCGATCATGGAATAATAAAAAAGACATCAATGGGCTGTATTAAAAGTTAATAAACCGCAAACCTGACTGCACGATGGGCGGGTAGTCGAACTGTGAATCATTATGTTATACTTGAACTCCGCCAACACGTTTATGTTCCTTTTCAAGTCGTTATTTTTTTTTGTACGACATCAATAAAAGAGTATTTACCAAAAAATCCGGCTAAATAATAAAATTTCGTTTTGTTCTATTCGTCCAAATGATTAGTATTGTAGTCGTAATTTTTGAAATTGATTTATCACAAAGAGTACTTTACTGATAAACCCTGTTTCTCTTACCTGATGGATCGCTTCAAAACACACTACAGTTGAAAACAGATCCAATGAAGAAATCATCCGTTCCCACTTCTCAAAAAGTTGTTTGGGGTCTTGGCGGTTTTGCCGAAAACCTTTCAAACAACACAATACTTAGTCTTGCCTACCTGATCTTCGGTGTAGGTATGGGTATTAATCCGCTTTATATAGGAATTGCATTATCTGCTTCCCGCATACTGGATGCCCTTACCGACCCTATTATGGGAAATATTACAGACAATACGGTTTCACGCTGGGGAAGGAGAAGGCCCTATATTTTTGGCGGAGCAATTTTCATGGCTTTATTATTTATTTCCATATGGTATACCCCCAGAGAAGGAAGTGAAGTATTTCAAGCTGTATACCTGATCGCTACCTGTTCTCTTTTCTACCTGGCTTTTACCGTATGGGTCATCCCGTTCAGCGGTTTAGGACTTGAAATGGTTACGGATTATGACGAGCGTACACGACTTATGACCCTTCGTGTGATTCCATCTTACATTGTTGGTATTCTCATTGCTTCGCTGTATGCTATTACCCTGAAAAGTGAATGGTGGGGAGGTGATGAAGTAGTCGGTGCAAGGTATGTAGGTACAATCATCGGGATTTTGATCCTGATAACCGGTATTTTGCCCGCCATTTATTGCCGCGAAAGGTATGCACAGAAAAAACAGGAAAAAATCAAACTTCTGCCCGCCATCATTTTTACTTTAAAGGATAAAGCCTTCCTGATGCTGGTAGGCTCTGTTTTCTTTGTTTTTGTCGCTCTGTTTTATATGATCCCTCTGCTGACTTACATTAACCTCTACCATGTGTGTGAAGGAAATAAAATACTTACCGGAAAACTTGGCGTTATTACAGGCCCCACACAAGCTGTCGGGCAAATACTAGCAACTGTAGCAATAGGCTTTTTTGCAAAATACTTTGATAAGAAACATGTATTGATCACAGGTCTGATCATAGGTATTATTGGATACCTGATCAGCTGGTTCCTGTTTACTCCAGGCAATCCTTACCTGGCAATCATCCCTCCTGTTGTCATTAATATCGGCCTGTGCGCATGCTGGGTATTGAATGGTTCTTTCAGTGCTGACATTTGCGATTACGACGAATTAAAAACAGGAAGACGAAGAGAAGGAATGTATGCTGCAGTATTTGGATTTTTAAATAAAGCCGCTATTGCCCTGGTGATGATCATAAGCGGATGGGTGCTTGCAAAACTCGGATTTGGAGGATCGGATCAGCAGCCCTCAACACAACAATTATTTACTTTGCGCTGGACCTATATAGTGATCCCAACAGTCTCAATGATAGCCGCCATTCTTTGCATGTGGAAGTATCCCTTAACGAAGAAGAAGGTTGCAGAGATACAGGCAGAACTGGGTATCAGAAAAAGCAAAGCCGGTACAGAATAACTGCAAAGGCTCGATTAATAGCGCCTCTGCAGTTATTTCAATCAATAAACTAACTAAATAGTATGATGCAGTACGGTTATTTTGATGATGAAAGAAAAGAATATGTCATTACTCAACCCGACACACCGCGTTCCTGGAGCAATTACCTCGGATCAACTCAATACGGAGCCATAATTACAAACAATGCCGGCGGATACAGCTTTTTCCATTCTTCGGCCCAGGGAAGGTTCCTGAGGTTAAGGTTCAATGCCATACCCACGGACCAGCCGGGAAGGTATATCTATTTTCATGACAGGGAAAGCAAGGATTTCTGGTCTGCTTCCTGGCAACCCGTAGGAAAACCACTGCAGAAATACAAATCGGAATGCCGACATGGCTCTGCTTATACGATCATCAAATCGGAGTATACCGGTATTTCGTCCGAGACTTTATATTTTGTGCCTCTGGGGAAAAATTATGAATGCTGGCATGTAAAAGTCACAAATCAAAGTGACAAAAAAAGATCACTTCGTGCTTTTACCTATGTTGAGTTTGCCAGCAACTGGAATGCCTGGGATGATATGAACAATTTGCAATATGCTCAATACATAATTAAAACAAGCTTTATTGATGGCATCATTGATCATGGTTCCAATGTTTTTATTCCACCACAGCCAGAAAACTTTGAGGAAAAGGACCAGGGAAGACATTCGTTCATTGGCATTGCAGGAGCAAAAGTCACAGGGTATGATACCGATCGTGAAAAATTTCTCGGTTCCTATCGCAGCTATGCAAATCCAATCGTAGTAGAAAAAGGACAATGTGGTAACTCATTGGCTGAAGGAGATAACGGATGCGGAAGTCTGCAGGCAGATATTGAACTAAATCCGGGAGAGACCAAAGAGTTTACAGTCGTGTTAGGTATTGGTGAAGCCGGAAAAGAAGGAAAGGAAGCAGTAGATACCTATCGGAACAAAAAGGCCGTTCAAATTGCCTTTACTGAATTAAAGAACTACTGGCATACGCGTATCGAAGGTCTTTCCGCACACACCCCCGATCCTGATTTCAATAGCATGATCAATATGTGGAATCCTTTCAACAACCTGATCACTTATGCATGGTCAAGAGCTGCCAGCCTGATTTACAGCGGCGAACGCGACGGTCTGGGTTACCGGGATACCGTGCAGGATATGATCGGAGTGTTGCACAACATACCGGAAGAAGCAGGGGAAAGACTTGAATTGATGATTACCGGACAGGCATCAACAGGAGGAGCCATGCCTGTAGTAAAACCTTTTGCTCATAAGCCCGGAAAAGAAAAACCTCCCGAAGAAACAGAATACCGGTCTGACGACTGTCTCTGGCTGTTTAATACCGTTCCGGCTTATGTAAAAGAAACAGGAGACATTGACTTTTACAATAAGGTTTTGCCTTATGCTGATAAAGGAGAAAACACCATTTTAGGTCATTTGCGGCGCGCCATTGAATTCAACCTGGAACGCTCAGGCACACATGGCCTGCCTTGCGGGCTGGCTGCCGACTGGAACGATTGCCTGCAACTTGGGCAAAAAGGAGAAACTGTTTTCGTAACCTTCCAGCTTCGTTATGCATTAAAAACTTATATTGAGATCAATGAAGTTCTTAAAAATCAGGATGAAATAAACTGGGCAACAGAACATCTTAAAGAGCTGGATATAAACATTGAAAAATATGCATGGGATGGTGACTGGTATCTCAGAGCCTACAGGCATGACGGACTGAAATTCGGATCCCGGGAAAATGAAGAAGGCAGTATCTTCCTGAATCCGCAAAGCTGGGCAGTATTGAGTGAACATGCTACAGTAGACCGTGCGCAACAGGTAATGGACCAGGTAGACAAATACCTGACCACAGAGTATGGCATTGCACTGCTTGATCCGCCCTATGAAAAAACAGACCATTCGGTAGTGAAGGCTCCGCTTTTCAACAAGGGAATGAAAGAAAATGCTGCCATATTCTGTCATACCCAGGGTTGGGCAGTTATGGCACAGGCTATGTTAGGTAATGGAAATAAGGCATATAGCTATTACAGGTCTTACCTGCCCTCTGCGTACAATACAAAAGCAGAAATCCGGGAAACGGAACCCTATGTATATGCACAGACTACCAACAGCAAGTACAACATGCGGTTCGGAGCATCACGAAATCCCTGGTTAAGCGGCACTGCTAGCTGGGCGTATTATGCCGCAACACAGTACATTCTGGGTATCCGGCCCGATTACGACGGACTGATCATCGATCCCTGCATTCCTTCCGACTGGAAAGAATTTACTGCAGAACGCATATTCCGGGGAAAAAAACTGAGTATTATTGTTAAAAATCCTCAAGGAGTACAAAAGGGTGTGAAAAACATGGAAATAAATGGGAATTCGATTAAGGGAAACAAAGTCAAAACGTGTATATTGAATAAGCATAATCAGGTAAGAGTGATTATGGGTTAGACAATTGCGTTTGTAAAACTAAAAGGCGGCTCATGGGGCCGCCTTTTGCATTTGAAAACCTGCGCTGGATGATAATCCATATTCCTATTCCTTCTGTTTTTTAGAGAATAGTAAAAAATCATTCAAAACGATTTCGGTAGTATACCTTGTTTGTCCTTCCTTTTCGTACTGACGGTAAACCAGCTTCCCTTCCAAAGCTACTTCGGTTCCCTTTTTCAGAAATTTTTCCGTGATTTCGGCAAGTTTACCCCATGCAATTACATTGTGCCACTGGGTATCTTTAACACGCTCACCTTTGTTGTTCAAATAGCTTTGTGAAGTGGCCACTGAAAATTTTGCCAGTTTGCGATCATTTTCAAAGCTTATTACTTCCGGATCCATCCCCAGGTTTCCGATTAACTGTACTCTGTTCCTTAAATCTTTCATAAGTCTAAAATTTTAGTTTAAAATACTGATATTCTATTGTTTAACTATTTCATCAATGGTAATGGTTTATGTTGCCTCACACTGTATTCTGTTTCTTATTGTGTTCGGCGAGCCCTCATCATATACTCATTATGTTTCAGAACAATTCATATATAGCTTGTTGTTTTTGTGCTTTTAACCGATCCTGTTTATGATGAGGGGTTCATAAGTTTAAAATTTTA
>Ga0315547_1000108_pt1 | contig 94340 bp, 80 predicted proteins | sample SalMarSW160240MG_2_FD_202542 | JGI IMG/M metagenome (GOLD analysis project Ga0315547, IMG submission 202542) | Salt marsh sediment microbial communities from the Plum Island Ecosystem LTER, Massachusetts, United States - Salt Marsh Sediment SW1601-240 ...
TTCATTGCATATCTTCATTATTTTATCAAGGTCGTTTTCCGTAAAATTGACTGAAGAGCGTGCACGCATATTCAACTTGTTCAATCCGAAATACACTGAATTTGCTCCAGCTTTAATAGCAGCCATAAGGGATTCGTATGATCCTGCCGGAGCCATTAATTCAATTTCTCTTTTCTTCATTAGAACTTACAGTGAAGTATTATTTGAAAAATCTTTTTAAAGAATTAAAATAGATGGTTTTCCATCCTTTGAACATTTCACTGAAGACTGCCTCCGGAACATTTTCATGTACTAATTCCACAACCGTATTGTTCTTCTCAGGTTTCAGCCGCAGTGTAACAACAGATTCCTTTTCTTCTCCTTCAAAATACCATTGTTGTCTTATCAATTCATTTTCTTTAAATTCCAGGTTTTTACCGACAATGTCTCCTTCAAAAAGAGAAAATTCACTCCCGGGTTCTGTTGACATAAGAGCAGGAAATCCTGTCCATAACTCAATGGTAAACGGATTCGTAAGTGCAAGATATACTTCTTTTGTGGTAGCTGCAATATGATGTTTTTGCTTTATGTTCATTTCAGATATAGTATGAATTTGCAATGAATTTCATTTATTCTGAACATAGTTTTTCATCCATTCTCTTGTCCCAAACCATTTGCATGATTCACCGGCTACAATGGAAGCACGTTGCAATGAATTTGTAAAATTATGCCCATTAAAATAAAAATGACAAAATGCACCATGAAAAATATCTCCTGCTCCCAAAGTATCAATGACATCAATTTGTTCAATTTCAATTTCTTCTTCGCCTTCCTTGTGAGAACATAAAATATTATGGTTGCCACGGGTTATAGCAATATCTTTTACTCCAGATGCATGCAAATATGTAAAAATATCTTCCGGCTTCTTGCCTCCCGGAACCTGAAAGTCGTTGCTGCAGATAACAATATCAATGTATTTTAACAATTTATCTGTGCCTTTTTTCCAACTGCCTCCGTCAAGAATTGTAATCCCCTCATTCTTTTTCAATCGCCTGGCAATGGATATTGCCATGTCAGTATAAAATCCATCAAATAATGCCAATTGATAATATTTCAAGTTGAATTTGAATTGAATATTTTTAAAATTTTCAATTTCAGGATGATATGAAAAAACTGTTCTATCTCCATTTGTTTTAGAAGTAATGATACTGGCAAAAACAGGTTTTGAAGATTTCCTTTTTAGCGGATCGATTAACCGCAGATCATAATTCCTGATTTCTTTTATAATAAAATCTGAAAATATATGAGTCCCAACAGGAGTGAACAAATCTGCTCTTGTGCCTAAAAAAGCACATGAAATAGCTGCATTAGTTGCCGGACCTCCAATGTAAATTTCATTTTGCAATGCTTTTGTCTTTGTATTTGGCTTTGGATATTGATTTACCAGAAATTGCAGATCAACTGTATTTAATCCAACAAAAAGAATTTTCTTTTTCATGCCTTCTGCTGCAAATTAAATCTGAATATTGAGTTCCAAGGTAATCGGGCAATGATCGGAATGTTCTGCTGTTTTCAGAATTTCTGCATTAACAACTTTGGCTTTAAGGGATTCTGTTACCAAGTGGTAATCAATTCTCCAGCCTAAATTCTTAGCTCTTGAATTAGCCCTGTAGCTCCACCAGCTATATTGTTCGGGTTCTGAGTTGAATATCCTGAATGTATCGATAAGTCCGTCATTGATAAACTCATCAAACCATGCACGTTCTTCCGGTAAAAACCCTGATGAATTTTTATGTTTCTCCGGATGATTGATGTCTATTGCTTTATGACAAATATTATAATCTCCACAAATTACCAGATTTTCCTTATCTTTTCTAAGATTCTGAATAAATTTCCTAAAATCGGCCAAAAATTCCATTTTAAAATCCTGGCGAATGTCTCCTGTTGTTCCGCTGGGAATATATACATTGATCAATGTGAATCCGGAAAAATCCGTTCTTAATACTCTTCCTTCTGAGTCGTACTTATGCACCCCCATTCCAATATTAGTATTTTCCGGAATTTCTTTACTCAGTGTCATAACTCCGCTATACCCTTTCTTTTCGGCAGAATGTATAAAGCAGTGATATCCCATGTATTCAAAACGTGGTATATCAATTTGTACATCACTTGCTTTTGTCTCCTGAATACACATAATATCGGGAGAATTTACTTGTAACCATTCGCCAAATCCTTTATTCAATGCAGCCCGTATTCCGTTTACATTGTATGAAAATATAGTTTTAATCATAGGTTGTAAATTGAATCAATAGTTTTTGATTGGGCAAAAATACGATTATTGAGTTACATTAGCTTGATAATAAATTCATGCATTTGTGAAAAAAGGAATGGTGATAAAATCAACAGGCAGCTGGTATACAGTACTTGATGATGATACCATAATAAATTGCCGGATTAAAGGAAAATTCAGAATTAAAGGAATTAAAACAACAACTCCTGCTATCGTTGGAGACAAGGTCGAATATAACATGCTTGAAGACGGAACAGGAATAATTCTGAACATAGAAAAACGCAAAAATTATATCATTCGCCGAGCAACCAGTTTTCATAACGAAGCTCATCTCCTGGCAGCCAATATTGATATTGCATTTCTAATGGTAACCCTTAAATCTCCTCAGACACAGCGGGAATTTATTGACCGTTTTCTTATTACCGCTGAAGCATATCATATTCAGAGTATTATTCTTATTAATAAAATAGATCTTTTGATCAAAGAGGATCAGAAGATGTTGTATGACTTTATAAATACATACAACCTGGCGCATTACAAATGCATTCAGATTTCTGTAAAAGACAACATGAATATAGACAAGGTATACGAACTTATGAAAGGAAAATTGAATCTTATAGCCGGGAATTCGGGAGTTGGTAAATCGGCACTGATTAATACAATTGATCCTTCATTAAATCTTAAAATCGATGAAATTTCAGACTATCATAAATCCGGAAAACATACAACGACATTTTCTGAAATTTTTATCCTGGATGAAGATACATATATAATTGATACTCCGGGAATTAAAGGATTTGGATTAATAGATTTTAATAAAAATGAAATAGGCCTCTTCTTCCCGGAAATATTTAACATCTCCAAAAACTGCAAATTTTACAATTGCAGTCATATTCATGAACCGGGCTGCGCAGTAATGGATGCAGTAAATAAAGGTTTGATCGGTAATTCGCGATACATGAGTTATCTTAGCATAATGCAGGATAATAATTCAAAGTATCGATAGAATTGCCGTTTTATGTTTTGTTATAAAAGAACAAATAACAATTATTGCCGCGATCCCTTGCATTATTAATGTTTAAGTTATTAACAGGAATAACCTGACTATTTTTTTATTAGATGTACAATTATTCTAATTTTATCCTCTTGCTTGTGGTTTATCTGTCCATCAGATATTGTGCTTTATGAAAAAATCCATTTTGATTGTAATAGTAGCGGTTGTGCTTTTGGCAGGTTTAAATGTTTATGTATTCAATGACCTATACAAAAAACAAGTAACATACCAGAAAAGCATTCTTTTTGACCAGGCAGAATTATGTAGTCATACTATCGAGAATGAATTGAGGCGTTTTGAAAGTGACTTAAATTATATTCTTTTCTCTGATGATATATCTGAACTTTTCAGTGAGCATGCCGAAAATTCAAATTCCCTTCGAAGACTGGAATTGTTTTATTCATCTTATTCCAACCTGATTAAGAATATTGATATTTACGATAATAATAAAAATGTTTTTAACCTTTTTAAAGATAAAAACTTCATTACCGACAGATACATTGCTCAAAGACAAAGAAAGCTGGCCGATAAAGAAGTAATTAAGGTCCGTAATAATGAATATCAGTATTATATTCCTGTCTTCAAGGACAACACAGTATCCGGAAATATTGTAGTTTCAATTAACCTGGCAAATTACATTATATCAGAACTTAATAAATTTCACGTTTCAGATATTTGTTACCAGTGGGTGATTCATCCGGAATCAAAAAATTATACTGCAAATTTCCCAGGTAAAATAATCTCCATTGAAAATTATGATGCCATTGTTGACAATCTGAAAAATGATTTTGAAGGGCTGGCAAAACACAAAATGACTATTGATTCAACCACTGTAAGAATTATTACTGCCTACAAACCGTTAAATATACTCGACCACAAATTTGGCCTGGCTTTCAGTTTCAATAATGATTTTTTTATTAAAACTGTATTTTCAAGAATTGTTCTAATAGCTTCTATTAGCCTGATTCTTTTCTTTAGCATTATCCTATTCCTTCTGACCCGGCTGGGATATAGTGAAAAAAAAAGGGGGGTTCTAAATAAAGAAAAAGATCGCCTGAATGAGATACTGCAACATCTTCCAATAGGAGTTATTATTTTTGATGAAACAGGTAGGATCATTTATCTGAATCAGATTTCAAAGGATTTGTTCTTTATTAAAGAAGGAGAAGAAATAGAGGGAAATACCCTGATCGATAAATATCTTATGACCGGCCAAAAGCAAAAAAGTAATTTAAAAACTGCTGCATACGATACCAATCAATTCATTCTTTATCAGAAAGAAGGTAATGAAGTTGTTCTTTACCGGAAAGAATTACCATATTTTATTGATGGTATAGAATATACACTGAGTTCATTCATCGATATTACATCACTAGAAAAATCAAGAAAATATGAGGCTGCTTCAAATACTGCCAAATCAGAATTTCTTGCAAAAATGAGTCATGAGATCCGAACACCAATGAATGGTATTATCGGTATGGCTGAAGCACTTGACCAAAAGAAACTTACAAAAGACCAGAAAGAATATATCGAAATAATAAAAAGTTCAGCCGATCTTCTGCTGAATATAGTAAATGACATTCTGGATTATTCGAAAATTGAAGCCGGAAAGATGCAACTGGAAGAAATCCCCTTCAGGTTAAATGAAGAAATAAAGTTATCTCTTGATCTGTTTAGAGCAATTGTCGAGGAAAAAGGCATTAAACTTACTGTAGATATTCGTCCCGAGGTGCCGGATGATATAATCGGCGATCCATTCAGATTAAGACAAGTACTATCAAATCTTATCAGCAATGCTGTTAAATTTACACATGAAGGTGAGATACGTCTTTCGGTGAAATTGGAAGAACAGTATAGCGGCAATCTTACAATTATTTTTGAAATTGCTGATACCGGAGTAGGTATACCCAAAGAAAGACTGGAAAGTATTTTCAGTTCATTTGCCCAGGCTGACCAGGACACTTCAAGAAAATATGGCGGATCCGGATTGGGTACAACGATTTCAAAACAACTCGTAAATCTTATGCATGGAGAAATTTGGGTTGACAGTCCTTCCGGTATATCAAAAAATAAAAAATATCCCGGTTCTAAATTTAGTTTCTCCATTGAAGTATTTTCAAACGAGGAAATAAAAAAAGATCTTGACTTTTCAGCTATTAATTCTTTTAACCAGGTAAAGGCTTTTGTATTAGCCCAGAATTTACCGGCAAAAAAACGAATTCTTGGATTTTTAAATCATCTGGGAATACATGTCGATATAGTAACAATAAAAGAAGAAAAAGAAATTGTTGACAACATTAAAGAGCAGCTTCAAAATAAAAAAGATCATCAATTGCTGATTATTATGGATGAACCTAATCTTGACGGGCTTTGGATTGCAAGACAGTTATCCCAGTTTGGGATTACCGATCAATTCAGGGTATTAATGATTAGTTCAAAACATAAACAGGAAAATTATATTCAGACCAAATTATCCAAAATTGATTATTACCTCATCCAGCCATTCGATCAGAATATTTTAAAAGAGTACTTGTTTCGCTGGTTTTCCGGAATCAAGCAGGCTGAACAAGAAAAAAGTATGGCACTCCAAAAAGATCTGAACATTCTTGTTGCGGAGGACAATCTCATCAATCAGAAGGTAGCTGAAACCATTTTTCAAAATCTTGGTTATCAAATTGATATAGCGCTCGATGGAAAGAAAGTAGTTGATATGGTCAGAAAAAAATCTTATGATATCATATTTATGGACTTGCAAATGCCTATAAAAGACGGTGTTGACGCAACAATTGAAATAAGAGGACTTGGTTTTCAGATGCCCATCGTTGCCATGACTGCCACAGCTTCAAAAATAGGTAAGGATAATGCCATTACTGCAGGAATGAATGATTATATTACCAAACCCGTCAAGATGGATGCTGTGAGAACAGTCCTTGAAAAATGGTTTGCCTGATAAGCAATCACCCTTTCTGTTTTTTGGTTTCAAAATTTATAATTCTCCGTTCCAATTTTTCCCCATCACAATGTTCTATGAGAAGATTACTACATAAATTCATATATTTATGAATCGAATCGTGTTCCCCAAAATCAAAAAAAACAAACAGGATTCCTTGCGTTGTATTTGTAACCATTGTTCTTTCAGAATCACTTGTTGGAGTGCCAAATGCACCTTTTTTATCCCGCAAAACAGGCAGGTTATTAATGTTTAACATCCCTCTGCCTATTCCAAAATATTCTTCATCTTTATTACCAATTCCCAGTACTACGTCTCCTTCAATAACAGACAAATCGTATCCCCCAATCGAAAATCCGGATTGAACAGAAATTAAATTCAAGACATCAACAATGTTGTTGATTTGATAAATGCCATATCCTTTTACTATTCTTCTTAATAATGCATCTGCTGAAGGACGGTATCGATTCGGATCATTCCCGCATTTTTTATACGCATCTCTGGCAGACGCAATAACATCCAACTTATTTATTTCTCCTAAACTATACTTTCCCTGAATTTCTTTGACTTGTTCATCCATCAATTCAAGGAGTTTTGCAGAGGAAGGTTTGCAAAACACAGTAGCGCCAATTAGTCCAAGCCTGAATCCCGGTAACCGGTTTTTTAAATCTTTGCTTACTGATATTTTTATTTTCATAGGGTAAGCCGATTATTACTGGTGATTAATTCATCCATTAGTCGATGATGAAAATCATCTAATTTACTTCATTCATCAACAAATTATATCTTTTATATTGATTTGCCGTTCCAATAAGTAAGTAATTATAGTCAAAAGAACTTTATGCTCATGGAACGAATTTATAGAGAACAAACAGCTAGCCTTCCCTTAATAGATTTTATGCCGGAAGGAAATTTAAAAATTGAAGGCCGATCAATTCTGGAGGATGCAGAAAGTTTTTTCAACCCTCTTGTGGATTTTGTAAAATCGCTGGAAGTATCTGATGTTGTATTTGATATAAATCTTGAATATTTTAATACTTCAACATCAAAAAAATTGCTTGATCTTTTCAAGTATCTGGAATCTAATAATCACGTGAAAAATATCCTGATTAACTGGTATTTCGAAGAAGGTGATGATGATAGTCTTGAAACAGCTGAAATTTATGAAGAATGTCTTTTGCGAGTAGATTTCCGATACCATGAATTTGCAGAAGTAGCTTAAGTCCCTGAAACAATCAAAAATTATACTCTCATACGCTGATAAATTTATTTGTCAGCGTATTTTTTTACCTCATCCATAAATAAATCAAATAAAAATTCAGTGTCAGTAGGGCCACTCGAAGCTTCAGGATGAAACTGAGTTGAGAAGAAGGGTTTAGACTTATGTTGTATGCCTTCATTCGTACCATCATTTAAATTGATAAAAAGAGGACTCCATTCGCCTGATAATGTATTGTTATCAGTTGCAAATCCATGATTTTGTGATGTGATATATGCTTTTTTTGTTCCAACTTTTAGTACCGGTTGATTGTGACTTCTATGTCCGTACTTAAGTTTATATGTATCAGCACCCGAAGCAAGAGCCATTAGCTGATTCCCCAAACAAATGCCATAAATCGGTTTGTCTTCCTGATAAGCACCTGATAAATGAGCAATAGTTTTTACGCACTGTTTTGGATCTCCCGGTCCATTCGAAATAAATAATCCATCATATTTTTCATTTGAGAAATCATAATCCCATGGGACCATAATCACTGTAGCATTTCGCTTTATTAAATTCCTGACAATATTGTATTTTACTCCACAATCAATAAGCAAAATTCTGTAATTCCCATCTCCAAAAATCTTTTTTTCTTTAATGCTGACCTTTTCAACAAGATTTTCTTTGTTCGGATCGTATAAGGGAACATCTTGATTGTTGTATACAATCTTGCCAAGCATAGTGCCACTTTCTCTCAAAATTTTTGTCAACTGACGAGTATCTATTCCATAAATGCCTGGGATTTTATATTCTTTTAACCAACTACCAAGACTTTTTTTTGCATTCCAATGACTAAAAGCCTCAGTGTATTCTGAAATAATCAAACCGGAAATGTGTAAAGCATACGATTCATAATATTTAAACATATCATTTTCCGTCTCATCTCCCGGCACTCCATAATTCCCAATTAATGGATATGTTAAAGTGAGAATTTGTCCTTTGTAAGAGGGATCTGTTAAACTTTCCGGATACCCGGTCATAGAGGTGTTAAAAACAACTTCTCCTGAAATGGATTGGTCAAATCCAAATGATTTCCCATGAAATTCAGTTCCGTCTTCAAGAATTAGTTTGATATTATCAAGATTTTTCAATACAAGAGTTTTAATCTATGCTTATTTTATTTATTATTGATTTTCCCCGGAAGCATTCATAAACTGTTTTCTGTATACCGTAATTAATTCTGTTACCTGTTCTACGCCGATGCGCTTTGCAATTATTTTTTTGTTTTTATCCAGAATATAAATCTGAGGAGTAGTTCGTACATCATAAGCTACTTTAAACTTATAATCATAAGGGTACCATGCATTTATCCAATCGTATAAATGATGTTCATTAACAAAATCGATCCATTTTTCTTTCCCATCTTCACCAAACAGCGTACTTATTGCTATAACTTCCACTCCCATTTCCTTTAGTGTATCTTTATAAGCTTCATATAGCTTTGGTACAGCCTTCTTGCAATGACCACAGTTGGATTCCCAAAAGAACAATACCAGAAAATCAGCCTTAATATCATGGATCCTGAAAAAACTTCCCACATGAGGATATTTTTTAAGAGCTGTGTCATTTTCAGCTGCAATAATATGTTCTTTGGGTAATGCAAGAAGTTCAAAGTCTGGAGCAGTATTTCCAATGATCAAAGGCTTCAATATTTCAACTCTTTCAATCAGATCGTTGATAAATTTTTTATCACTCCACCAGGCCTCCTTAATATAGTACTTATCAGCTATATGCACCTGAACAGCATCCATTCCCATTATTTTGCTATTCCCATAATGATTAAACAAAGTGATCAGCATAAATCTGAATATTGTTGAATCTGCCCTTGCTTTTTCAATTAATAGATCTACTTCATGAATAATGGTATCAGGTATCTGAGGGATTACTTTTTCAAGGTAATACATAATTTTGTCCTCGTACAAAGGAGTATGAAGTAATCGAACATCCGATGGATCAAAATGATCAAAATAATGGCTTCGATAATAGTGATATTTCCAGGTAGAATCCGTGGTTTCATCAACATTAACAGGATGATCAGGAACTTCAATTTCTAACGTAGCTTTAAGAAATGTTGATACAAAAAGATCAGAATTTTTATTGATTATTTGTTGAATCTTATCCTTTCTTTCCTTGTTCAATAGTTTTATCTTTTCTTTTGCTGCCTTTTTCTCACTCTCATCAGTTGAATTCTTAATGGTTTTTTGAAGTTGATCAAGCTCATTGTGTTTCGTAATCATATATCGCTGAAAATCAAAAAAAATTTCATTATCCGGAGAATTTGTAATCCTGCAATACTCAATGAAATTTTTTGTATCAGTTTCAATTGTAAAATTCTGATTTTCACCCATCAACAAGTCAAAGTACTTTCCGTCAGGCAGATAAATTATATACATTCCCTGAACAAGGGAACCATTCCCTTTGAATACTGTATTTCCTTTTGAATCGACATACGCAGTATCGTCAGGATACATGGATTTGTTAAAATAATGGCCCAGAATAAGAGTAGTGTCCTGGATGCCGTTAATTTTCACTTTTATGTTATAGCCATTGCCATACAAAAAGCTCCAAACAAAGAATGCTATAAAAAAAAAGAACAGTATTTTTTTTCTGAAATGGTTTACCATAGAAAAGATAATTGTTATTAAGCGGCAAAATTAGCATAAAAATGAGAAATCCACTTATTCATATAAGTCTCGCTAAATAACGTGTCTTTTTTTTAATTAGTTTACTTTTGTTGATTCATTGAAAAAGGGATTATGTTAAATTATACAGATTCATATTCACTCATAGAAAAAAATATCGCACAATTATCTGTTAACTCAAGGCCCGTTGAATTGTACGAACCGATTCAATACATTTTATCTTTAGGGGGTAAAAGAATCAGACCCTGCCTGGTTTTGATGGCTCACAACCTTTTTTCGGAACATATTTCAGATGCAATATATCCGGCCCTTGGTTTGGAAGTATTTCACAATTTTACATTGCTGCATGATGATATAATGGATAATGCCTCTAAAAGGAGAAATCACGATACAGTGCATGTGAAATGGAATAAAAACATAGCAATTTTATCAGGTGATGCCATGATGATACTGGCATACCAGCTTATATCAAAAACACGAGATTATTTACTCCCCAGAATTTTATCACTTTTCAATAAAACCGCACTTGAAGTTTGTGAAGGACAGCAATTTGATATGAATTTTGAGAAACAAAATACAGTTACGGTTGAAGAATATCTTGATATGATACGTTTAAAAACTGCTGTTTTGATTGCATCTTCGCTTACAATTGGAGCCATAACAGGAGAAGCTAAAAAAGATACCATTGAAAAAATGTACCTCTTTGGATTAAACATTGGTATAGGATTTCAATTGCAGGATGATTACCTGGATGTATATGCTCAGCCTGAAAAATTTGGAAAAAATATTGGTTCGGATATACTCTCTAATAAAAAAACCTATCTCCTGATCAGTGCGTTAAGTTCACGCAATAGCAAATTGGTTAAAGAACTTAAACAATGGATGGATAATAAAAGTTCCGATCCGGCTTCAAAAATAAAAGGAGTAAAGACCATTTACGACCAATTGAAAATCGGAGAAATAACTGAAAATACGGCGAAGAAATACTTTGACAAGGGCCTTAAATATTTTCAACAGGTTGATATCCCTGAAACCAGAAAAGAGAACCTCAGGAATTTCGTAAATAAAATGACAACCCGCGATTATTAATTATACCCCTATTTTTTCTTCTCAGAAAATGGCAAATTGATTGTTATATTTTTCAAACAATTGCTCTGCCGTTGCAACAAGTTCGGGTTGATTATATTGCTGAGCAATTTGCATAGTACTGCCTAACACCCTGATATGATATGTAATCTCATCTATAATTCTATTCTGATCTTTTTGTTTGAAAGTAGAATAATATGCTAAATGTCGATCAGAAATGTCAAGCATTTTTTTATAAATGGCTGTTCCTTTCTCAAACTGGTTAATTCTAAAGTAAGTTTCAGCAATTCCCGGCATAAAAAGATGGTATGGTATTTTTTCATGTGGCGTAAGTTCAATAATACGATCCAGAACTTCTTCGGCTCTTTTGTAATCTCCTTCCTCAGACAAAGCAATTGCCAAGCGCATAAATCTGAATCTAAGCCGTATAACTGACAAAGTCCGGAGATGAAAATGATCCAGGATAACGTCATCTTCATTCATTCTTCCATATTTAAACTCATTCATTAATTTATTGTACAGAATTTCAGTATCAATTCGCCCTTTCTCAAAGTTTGATCGTGTAACCGTTTTAATAGGTACCAGTCTGTAGGCTAGTCCGTCAAGTTGTGTATAATCACTGAGCCCCAACTCATCAGTATGATTCGTTCCTACAAAATATACCGGTCTTTCCCAATTGTTATTTGCCAGAATATCAAGGGTTGCAAGATTACTTTTTGAAAGGAAGTTGCCAGTTATTCTTCCTTCAACTTTTTTTACAATTTTGGAAGCATTTGCAGATTTTACAGTGCCATTTTCAATCACTTTGGCTGAATCAACCTGAAGAAAAAACTTTCTTGCCGGAACATAATCAAGGAATTCACCGTTTCGCGCGGCCAATTTGGTGGAATTTAAATCACTGACAATAAACTGTACAATTTCACGAGCATCATAAGCCTGATCAAATCTCTCATACACATGAACAGCATCGCGAGTACCGTTTGTATATTGCTCTGATTTCAAAGTAAGTGGCAGGGGATCAGATTCATATACTTTACATTTCATCTGATCAATATACCAATCCATATTTAGAAGCATCAAATTTACAATTCGCACATCAGTACGAATCCCCTCTACTTCCTGCGCATACCAAAGGGGAAACGTGTCATTATCACCGCCGGTAAACAATATACTGTTTGGCTCACATGAGACCAGGTAATCATAGGCAATATCGCGTGCAGTATAGCGGCCGGAGCGATCGTGATCATTCCAGTTTTCTCTGGCCATGATTCCGGGAACAAATACCAGACACATAAGTGTAATAAAAACCAATACCGGGACATTTTTAGCTTTTTTACCAATCAAATCAACGATTCCCAGAACACCTAAACCAATCCAGATGGCAAACGCATAAAACGATCCTGCATATGCATAATCTCTCTCCCTTGGTTGATTTGGTGTTTGGTTGAGATACACAAAAATTGCAATACCTGTTAGAACAAATAACATAGTTACTATGGAAAAATCTTTCTTGTGTTTATTCAGATGATAAAACAATCCGATCAGTCCAAGTATCAGTGGCAAAAGATAATATTTATTCCGTGCCGGATGATTTTTTATTTCATCGGGCATGTTTTCAACGGATCCGATAATGTTTTTGTCAATGGCCGATATCCCTGTTATCCAGTTGCCATTTAGCGGTCCTCCATAACCTTGCACGTCATTTTGACGTCCTGAAAAATTCCACATAAAATACCTGAAATACATATGCCCCAGCTGATAGCTAAAAAAGAATTTCAAATTGGATCCGAAACCAGGTTTTTTCTTAGGATTGTTTCTTTCGTATACAATCTTTCCGTTTCTATTGGTTACGATTGCTCCATTTTCATCTTGCCTGGGATAATAAAGATCTTTCTCTTCAAGTCCTGCCCATTCAAGATACACCTGAATATGTTCGGGACTATTGCTGTACATGCGAGGAAATAATGTTGTAAATTCTTTATCGTAAGTGGTAACAGTTTTACGGTTGGTAACCACATATTTCCCGTTTCTCTGGGTATAAGTTCTTTTCCCTTCTGTAATTTGAGGATGGGGAGCATTAAAATACTGTCCTTTAATTAACGGCCTGTCTCCATATTGTTCCCTGTTCAGATAGTACATCAATGAAAAGACAGTGGAAGGATTGTTTTCATTCATAGGGGGATTTGCCAGCGAACGAATGACAATCATTGAAAAAGATGAATATCCTAAAATTATTACTGTAATCATAAGAATAATTGTATTTGCTATAACTTTTTTTCTTTTGTGCGTATATAATATCCCGTATATAAGTCCCCCGATAAGTAAGGCAGCATAAAACAACACTCCTGTATTATAGGGTAATCCAAATCCATTTACAAACAGCAATTCAAATTTTGAAGCAAACCAGATAACTCCGGGAATAATAACATACATAACTCCTCCTAAAATAATACCGGAAATAATCAAAGCAGTTATAATTCCCCGGGTAGTAGGAGTGTATTTTTTAAAATAGTAAACAAGCACAATAGCTGGTATAGCCAATAAATTAAGTAAATGGACCCCAATGGATAAACCCATTAAGTAAGCAATAAAAATAAGCCACCGGTTGGCATATTTTTCATCGGCTATATTTTCCCATTTTAAAATGGCCCAGAAAACAATCGCGGTAAACAGAGATGAACTTGCATATACCTCACCTTCAACAGCCGAAAACCAAAATGTGTCTGAAAATGTATAGGTCAACGCTCCGATCAATCCACTTCCCAAAATTGCCACAAATTCCCAGGACTTTAGCTGATCCCCGGGTTTAATGACTTTAACTGCCAGGTGAGTAATCGTCCAAAACAGAAACAGAATTGTAAAAGCACTTACTAATCCTGAAAGTGCATTTACCATTAAAGCAACTTTTGTGACATTTCCTCCGGCAAACAAAGAGAAAAACCGGGCAACAATCATGAATAATGGTGCTCCGGGAGGATGTCCAACCTGAAGTTTATATGCACTGGCAATGAATTCCCCGCAATCCCATAAACTTGTGGTAGGTTCCAGGGTTAATAAATAAACAATAGCAGCAATCAGAAATACCAGCCATCCAAGAATTCTGTTATATAACCTTAAAGTTTTCATGAAGAACCAAATATTTTCTGGAATTTCAAGCTCCTAAGATAGTTATTTTATGAAGGTATCTATCAGAATATCAACAAACCTGTATAAGAATACTATTAAAAAAAGTTAATGTTGCCGGAAAATTTAAGGGTTGAAAAAATTTAGAACAATGGAACAGGAAAGAATATTAAGCGACAGGGTAAGATGATGATTGATAAAATAACAAAGAGTATTGGAAAATTAATAAAACCAACCGAATTTAAATGAAAGGTAAACAGACGGTTTAAAAAAGTCTTTGACGGTATAAGATGTTTCTTCTATGCCTGAACCGGTAACATAACTAATACTTGTGCCAACTCCCAGAATAAAAAATCTTGAAAAATTCAGCTCAATCTCTGCAATTGGTGTAAGCACAAAGACAGGCTTACTGCTTATTTCTTCGAAATCGCCATCATCAAGTTCAACTCCCTGAGAAATACTGCCCCATCCTGTTTGAGCAGAGAGAGAAAGATGAACCGGTCTGTTTGGTGCAAAAATATAACCAAACCAAAGACCTCCATGACCAAAGTTCATTTTGTACGGTTCATTGTATTTGTATGATAACTCGTTTGTTTTACCAAATCCATACCCTCCGAAAAAGGTATTCCCAACCACTATTGCTCCTCCGCCTCCCATCATATGTACAAAATCATCACCAATGGCAGTAAACATCATCATAGGCCCACCAAAACCGGTAACTCGCAATTTCTTTGAATCATCTCTCTTAAAAATAGTCTTGAATTCATCATCCTGTGCAAAGGATGAAATTACAAATGAGGTACAACACACAAATAGTAATAATAGTTTTTTCATGAAAATAAACTTATCCATTAATAATGTAATTCCAAAATTTATTAGAAAGACAACTTATTTTATTATTGGTTGCACCACAAATACCTTAAAAAAACTAGAGGATTAACATTGCATCACCATAAGTGCCAAATCTATATTCTTCTTTGATAGCAACTTTGTATGCTTCAAAAAGAAAATCGAATCCCGCAAATGCAGATACAGACATCAACAAGGTAGACAATGGCAAATGAAAATTTGATATCATACATGTAGGTACGCTGAATTCATATGGCGGAAAAACAAATTTATTTGTCCAGCCATCAAAAGTTTTAAGATATCCCTGGGTAGATACTGAACTTTCAAGAGTACGCATTACCGTTGTTCCAACTGCACAAATCTGCTTTTTATTGTCTTTGGCCCGATTCACTATATCAACTGCTTTTTGAGGGATAATAATTCTTTCAGAATCCATTTTATGTTTGGTCAGATCTTCAACATCTACTGTTCTGAAATTGCCCAGGCCAACATGTAGGGTAATCTCTGCAAATTCCAGCCCTTTGATTTCAAGTCTTTTAAGAAGCTCCCTGCTAAAGTGCAATCCGGCGGTCGGAGCTGCAACAGCTCCTTCATACTTAGCAAATATTGTTTGGTATCGTTCACGATCTTCAGGTTGAACCTCCCTTTTAATAAATTTAGGAAGTGGTGTTTCTCCCAAACCATAAAGAGTTTTTTTAAACTCTTCGTAGTCTCCATCAAACAGAAAACGCAATGTTCTCCCTCGCGAAGTGGTATTGTCAATCACTTCAGCCACAAGCAAATCATCCTCTCCGAAATAAAGTTTATTGCCAATTCTGATCTTCCTTGCAGGATCAACCAAAACATCCCACAAACGCTGTTCTTTGCTAAGTTCTCTTAATAAGAAGACCTCAATTTCCGCTCCTGTTTTTTCTTTATTTCCATATAGTCTGGCCGGAAAAACTTTTGTATTATTGAATACAAGTGTATCGTGTTCTTCAAAATAATCAATTATATCTTTGAATATTTTATGTTGAATTGTTTTTTCTTTCCGATTTAAAATCATCAATCTTGATTCATCCCTGTTTTCTGCGGGATACTTAGCAATCAGTTCTTCTGGTAGATTGTATCTATACTGTGATAACTTCATGATCAGCAAACCTTTCTTTATATGTTCTTAAAAATTCGAACTTTATACGTAACAAAATTAAAATAGTTACAATATGTTCAATTTCTTTTTAAATTTTTCAACTTCAAATGCATTTGCTAAAGAATAGTTGCCTATTGCTGTGCGTTCCAAAGCAGTTAAATAACCTCCTGAATTTAAACTTTTCCCTAAATCACGTGCAATTGCCCTGATGTATGTCCCCTTACTGCAAATTATTTTGATTTTTAACAAAGGAGATTTAAATTCAATCAATTCGGAATCAAAGATTTCAACCTCAACAGGATTAAGTGCCCTTATTACACCTTCCCTGGCCAGTTCATATGCTCTAACTCCACGAACATTTTTTGCGGAATACAAAGGTGGTATTTGTTGAATTTTTCCTTTAAATAAGTTGAGTTTCTGAGCAATCAGTTTTTCATTAATATGTCTAAATTTAAATGTTTGATCAATTTTTGTTTCCAGATCATATGAAGGAGTAGTGGCTCCCAATTGGATTTCAGCTATGTATTCTTTAGGCATATTCTGAATCTCACCAATTCGTTTTGTTGCTTTTCCGGTACAAAGAATAATCAATCCGGTTGCCAGAGGATCGAGAGTACCTGCATGACCAACCTTCAATTTTTTCAGTCCACTGAATTTACATAAAAAATAACGTATTTTATTTACAAGATAGTACGATGTCCAACCATAAGGTTTATTAAATGCCAGTATTTCCCCTTTTTGTAAATTTTCTCTCGTATAATCCTGTTGCATTCAATGATTTGTTTACATACTGAAAAAAAGTGTAAGTCCTGCAATCAACGCACAATAAACAGCAAAATAGATCAGCTTACTATTTTTTACTATTCTGATCATTAATTTACAGGCAATAAGGCCAACAATAAAAGCTGAAACAAATCCAACCAACAATGGAAATACATTTGTTGTTTCAGAGATTAGTTTGCCGGAGAACAAATCCATTCCTGTTTTCCCGAGTATTGGTAACAATACCATAAGAAAAGAAAAACGAGCGGCGTCTTCTCTTTTGTTCTTAAGCATAAGTGCAGTAGCAATTGTTGCTCCCGATCTCGAAATACCAGGCAAAACAGCACAAGCTTGTGCAATACCAATAACAAATGCATCCCGAAAAGAAATAGATTTGTTTTTTGGTTTAGCAAAATAAGTAAGTGCGAGCAATAATGCCGTAATAAATAACATGGCAGCAACAAAAATCAATGTGCCGGAAAACAGGTTCTCAACCTGGGTTTCCATGAAAAGTCCAACAAAGATAACCGGAATGGCTGATAGAAAGATTTTAGCAATGTATTGTGTTTCAGAATTCCATTTTACCTTAAAAAATCCCGATAACAATACGATAAGATCTTTTCTGAATACGATTATAGTACTGCAAACTGTTGCCGCATGTACAACAATATCGAATGTGAGATTGTTTTTTATTTCAACACCAAGAAGAGCTTTGCTGATCTCAAGATGTCCACTGCTACTTACGGGTAAAAATTCCGTTAAACCCTGTATTATTCCAAGAATCAAGGCTTCTATCCAATCCATCTAAATTGATTTGGGAAAACAAATTTATTCTTCTGCTTCTTTGGGTTTTCTCATAATTGCCCAGATTTCAAGAATGAATCCTATCAATACTACTATCGGAGCGAGAGTTATTCTCCTGAAGCTAAAAATTTCTTTCTCATTAAATATATTTGGATCCCCGGATTTGCCTCCTATCATTAAAGCAAAACCAATAATAATGATAATAAATCCAACGAGAAGATATTTATAATTCTCCTTTGGTAAGGCAAAATTATCATGTGTTTTTTTTGGTGTGTTTTTCTGAGCCATATCAATTGTATAATTTATCTGTCTTTATATGTAAATACTTGGTTACTGCAGCATAGGTCGAAATCCAATTAATCACAACACCAAGTACAATTACAATACCAAATAGTATTGCAAGTATCTGAGTGTCATCCAAACGGATAATTCCATTCATTTCATTTTGCAAGAAATAAACAAATCCTATTAGAATAGAAATTGCCAGGAGGGCACCAATACCCCCCTGTATAACTCCACTGATTAAAAATGGTTTTCTAATATACCCTGCAGTAGCTCCGACAAGTTGCATTGTACGAATAATAAATCTCTTGGAATAGATTGCAAGACGAATTGTGTTATTGATCAATGCGACTGCAATTAACAATAAGAACCCGCTAAAAATCAATACGAACAGTGTAATCTTTCTTACATTTTCATTTACTGTATGAATAAGGTTCTTTTGATAATATACTTCTTTAATCTGGTCAAATTCCTTAAGATCGTTTTCAATAACCTGAATACTATCGTTATTTGCATAAGATGCGAGAAATTTCACTTCTATTGAAGCAAGCAGAGGATTATGTCCAATAAATTCAATGAAATTTTCTCCCAATTCTTCCTGTAATTCAACAGCAGCTCTTTCTTTGGGTATATATTCGGTTTCTTTAACATAAGTTTTTGCGTCAAGTGCTTTTTGAATCTGATAGATATCTACCTCCCTAACATTATCTTTTAATATCACTTTGAAAATGATGTTTTCCCTTACATAGTCGGATATTCGTTTGGTATTTAATAATAACAATCCAACAGAACCAAGAAGAATCAATAAAAGGGTAATGCTAATAGTAGAGGTGAAATATGAACTTCTAAGCTTTCTTTTTTCAATGTTATTTTCTTGTGCAGACATAATAAGATGCGCATACCTGATCAGCAAAAATAAGAAGAATTATTGGTCAGTTATTATCATTGATGATATAAAAAATGTTAAACCGAGATCAATCAATAATAGAAATCCATCCAAATTTATCCTGGTTATTGCCAGTCTGAATATTCGTAAGTTTATGATACAATTTATTGCAAACAGGTCCTACTTCATTCCCTTTACAATACTCATAAATTTTATTTGTTTCAGGATCAATAATTTTTCTGATGGGTGTAATTACAGCAGCTGTTCCACATGCTCCAACTTCATCAAAGTCAGACAATTCATTGACTAAAACAGGTCTTCGCTCAACTTTCATTCCCTCATCAGCAGCAAGTTCCATCAGACTCATATTTGTTATTGATGGCAAAATTGATTTAGAATCCGGTGTAATATATGTATTCCCCTTGATGGCGAAGAAATTTGCAGGTCCTGCCTCATCAATATACTTCTTTTCTTTTGCATCAAGATATAATGAAGTGCTTAACCCGGAATCATGTGCTTTTTTTAAGGATTTCAAACTGGCTGCATAATTCCCTCCCACTTTATATGCTCCCGTTCCCAATGGTGCAGCACGATCGTATTCTCTGCATATCATTATGTCAACTGGCATAAATCCGTCTCTGAAATAGGGCCCTACAGGAGTTACAAAAACTATAAACAAATATTCCTTGGCCGGTTTTACTCCTACTTCAGGACCAAGTCCGATATAAAGAGGTCGAATATACAAAGTGGCACCATAACCATAAGGAGGAACATAGTCTTCATTGAGTTTAACTGTTTTGAATACGGCTTCCTTAAAGATATCAACAGGCAATTCCGGCATTAATATCCCCTGACCTGATCGATTCATCCTTTTGGCATTTTCTTCCCATCTGAATAATCTTATTTTATTATCCTTGCCCCTGTATGCTTTTAATCCTTCAAATACTTCTTGTCCATAATGAAGACAAGTAGATGCCATGTGAAGGTTTATATATTCTGAATCCGTGAATTCCAATTCATTCCATTTCCCATCTCTATAATAGCATCGTGCGTTTGGGCCGGTCTTCAAATAGGCAAAAGAAATTTTCCCCCAATCAGGTTTTTCCATAATCCCTGCGTTAAACAATAATCTATTCATAATAAGAATTTCAAAAATAAAGAATTGGATGCATCAAAACAATGATAAAACATGTATATATTTTTAATTCTTTTTGTTTTTGAAAATATAATATACTTTAGTTTTACAAATATAATTCTTATCTTAATGCCTAAATATGTTACAAATTATGGAGCAGGAAAAAAATATTATTCTTGTTACATGGGATTTTTCAGAAAAATCTGAGTACGCATTAGAACATGCAATCCTTGCTGCAAAAAGAATTAAGCATGATATTGGACTCGTTCATATCGTAAAAAAGGATTCCGAAGCAAAATCTGCCGAAGAACGTATTCTGGGAGCTATTTCCGAAAAATTTCCCCAACTTGAGCAAAAACCCCAGATTATTATTAGGCACGGTAATATTTTTTCAACAATCACTGATCTTGCAAATGAGTTGGGTGCAAAGATGGTATTTATGGGAACTCATGGAATTAAAGGAATGCAAAAATTTCTTGGTAGCTGGGCGCTTAAAGTAATTGCTCATACAAAAGTGCCTTTCATCGTAGTACAAGCAAAGCCTGCTCGTGATACCTATAAGAATATTGTTATCCCCATCACTTTCCGTAAAGAAAATAAAGAATGTATTAACTGGGTAAACTATTTTTCAAGATTTTTTGGGTCACATTTTCATATTTTTAAAGCAAGGCATTCCGATCCAAATTTTGTTAAAGGGCTTGAGTCTAATATATTTTTCCTTAATAAATTCTTTGCTAGCAAAGGGATCTCTTTTGAAATTGCCGAAGCTCCAAGTGAGTCGAATTTTGTGCTTGAAGCTGTAAAGTATGCAGCAAAAATTGAGGCTGATGCTATTTTGATTATGGTTACTAAAGATATTGGTTTTGCAGATTATGTGCTTGGCGCTCATGAGCAATACATCATTGCAAATGAAGCAAAACTCCCTGTGATTTGTATTAATCCGAAACCTCCTAAACTAGGAGGAAGCTTTAGCGCATCAGGAGGATAAAAACATTTAATTTGATTTATTATTTATTAAAACAAGGGCATTTAAGTCCTTGTTTTTTTATTTGATAAAAAATAAGATTTTTGCATTGATGGGATTCTTAAACAAAGAAAATGAACCTGATATTTGCCACAAACAATCTGCACAAACTTGAAGAAATAAGAGCTGCAGCTCCAAAACAATATCATATTTCAGGACTAAAAGATGCAGGAATCATTGAAAAAATCCCCGAAACCATGGACACTCTTGAGGGAAATGCTATTGAAAAGGCAAAATATATTTTTGAGAAATATTCCCTTCCCTGTTTTGCCGATGATACCGGTTTGGAAGTGCAGGCTCTCAATAACAGACCAGGAATCCTTTCAGCGAGATATGCAGGACCACATGGTAACTCCAGAAAAAACATTGAAAAACTACTGAAAGAAATGACTGGGATTGAATGTCGTAACGCCCGATTCAGAACCATTATAGCTTTTATTAATAATAAAATAATAGAAACTTTTGAAGGAATAGTTGAAGGAAAGATTGCTCTTAAAGAAGCAGGGAAAAATGGTTTTGGTTATGATCCGGTTTTTATACCCTTCGGATCACATAAAACCTTTGCAGAAATGTCAATTGATGAAAAAAAAAGAATCTCACATAGATCTATTGCTTTAAATAAATTTATTGCTTTTTTAAGAGATCTCTCAGATAGGCAACTTTTTGAGATAAACCTATGATATTATTTTATGCCTCTAATAATAATTATTTGCAAATATGAACGTTAACTCTTTGATTTCTTCTTATAAAAACACAGCAGTATTACAAATAACTGGGATGAAAACACTTATACAATGTATATTTCTTATTTATGCCATTCTGGGATGTCCTGAAATGATTAACTCACAAATTCTACAGGGTGAATGGCGTGATCATTTGTCTTATTTATTTTGTTATCGAATTGCTGAAGCAAATAATATTATTTATTGTGCTGCACAATCCGGAATGCTTTCTTACAATAAAGAAACCGGCGAAATCCAAAAACATTCAAAAGTTACAGGTTTGTCTGATGTTGAAGTAAGCACACTGGCCTATTCTCAGTCTTCTGATAAATTAATTGTCTGCTATCTGAACGGAAATATTGATATCGTTAATCTGAGTGATGGATCGATAACCAATCTGTCTGATATAAAACGAAAAAGTATAACCGGTAACAAAAGCATCAACAATATATACATATATAACCATTTTGCCTATCTCTCCTGCAGTTTTGGCATAGTTGTCGTTGATCTTGAAAAGGAAGAAATAAAAGACAGTTATCTTTTCGGAGAAAATGGAACAACAATTCACGTAAATGATGCTACGGTTATTAGTAATACATTATATGCTGCCACAGAATCAGGCATTTATTCTGCAGATTTGAATAGCCCGAACCTGGTTGATTATAATTATTGGTCACGAATCGATTTTTTACCTGAGTTTACTTCAAACTACAGCATTGTCGAAACCCATAATAATGCTCTTTATGCTGTTTATCGTCAATCCGTTACTGAAAGGGATGTTATTATCCTTATCGGAGATGAAAATTATTCCAATTGGAGTGGTCAGTATGATGACACACTAAATGATATTACCTCTTCCAATGGTTATCTGAGTATCAGCGGAAGAGAAAGAATTATTATCTATTCTCCCGATAACAGCATTTACCTGGATATTATCCTGTATGGTGTTAATCATACTTTTGTGGATTCGGAATCCAATATATTTATTGCCAGTCTGATTTCCGGATTTACCAATCACCCCAATAATGTTGACATCAGATACCTGGGCGTAAACGGACCTAAATTCAGGGAAGTAAGTAAAGTTGAAGCGAAAGGAGATCGGATCTGGGTTTCTTCGGGAGGACCACAAAATCAGTATAAGCATGGTGCTGCTTATTCATTTATTGAAAACAAATGGACCAGTTACACTTTCAATGAAATACCAACAACAGGGAAACTGGGAAACACTTACAAATTTGCCATTGATCCACAAGATCATGATCACGTGGTTGCTGCGGCTTTTTTTTACGGAATAATTGAATTCAAAGATGGTGAAGTTGTTGATGTTATCGAAAAAGATGATCTGGAGATTTTTGATGATATTTCGGATGTGGTTAATTTAAGGTCTGTTGGCATTCAATATGATGATCAGGGGAATTTATACATTTTATTAAGTATTGTTTCCAGACCTTTGGTGATACGTGATCATGAAGGAAACTGGACTCGCCCTGAGATATCAGAAGTACTTTTTAACCGAGAAGGTATCGTTTATTCAGATCTTCTTATTACTGATGCCGGGCAAATATGGATCTGTAGTGAGCGATATGGTATTATTGTGCTTGAAGAAGATGGTTCCGGCAATTATTATTCAAACTCATTTATCCTTAAGAACCAGGATAATAATACTATAGCAAAAGCATACTGTTTAAATGAGGATAACGAAGGAAATGTTTGGGTGGGAACTGATAATGGCCCTATATATTATTCACCTTATAATATAATGAATGAATCTGATGTGGAAGGTCACCAGATTAAAATTCCAAGGAATGACGGAACAAACAATGCCGATTATCTTCTTGCAGGCGAAGCAATTCTCGATATTAAGACCGATGGAGGAAATCGTAAATGGTTTGCTACAGCAAATTCCGGGGTTTTTTTAATTTCAGAAAATGGAATGAATACTTTGCATAATTTCAGGGACGATAATTCTCACTTATTGTCAAACAGTGTATCCGGTATTGGTATAAATGAAGAAACAGGGGAAGTATTTTTTGCAACAAATCTTGGACTCGTAAGTTATATGGGAAGTGCTACAAAAGGCTTTTCGGAATATACAGATGTTTATGTTTATCCAAATCCCATTCGCCCGGATTACAATGGTGTAATTACCATTACAGGATTGGTGGAAAACTCCATTGTTAAAATAACCGATATTAGTGGAAATCTTGTTTATGAAACAACTTCTCTGGGAGGTCAGGCGATCTGGAACGGGAAAAATTTCGATGGAAGACGAGTAGCTTCCGGTATATACCTGGTATTTCTGGCTAACGAAGACGGAAGTAAATCTCATATGACAAAACTGCTATTTTTGCACTGATGTTATGCAATACAAAAGCAATAGTATTTCAATGTATTAAGTATGGCGAATCCAGCAGTATCATACAGACTTATACGGAAAAATTCGGAAAACAGTCATTCCTTGTGCATGGTGTCAGAAAAAAGAAAAGTAAAATAAGCGCCTACTTGCTTCAACCTTTTTCTTTAATTGAAATAATCGCCTATATAAAAGAAACTCGCGATCTTCATAAAATCAAAGAAATAAAACCGTCTGTATTTCTTAAAACCATCCATTTTGACATTCGCAAAAGTTCTATTGCCTTATTTTTAAGTGAAATTCTAAACCGGACTTTGCATGAAGTGGAACCAAACAATCAATTGTTTGATTATTTGAACCACGCAATACAAATCCTTGATATCTCAAATGAAGGAATAGAAAATTTTCATCTTATTTTTCTAATGCAATTCACAAAATTTCTGGGAATCTTCCCTAAAAACAATGTGGATCTGAAAAAATACAATTCCCCTAACAGTTTTCCCATTGAAAATTTATTGGATATGTCCTTAACTGATACTAAAAAATTACGGATAGATCATCCTGCTCGTTATAAATTGCTTGATCAATTGTTACGTTATTATCATGATCATATTGAGGGTATGAATAAAATCAAATCGCTGGACGTTTTGCGTAATGTGTTTGCAACTTGATATTTCACAGAATAATCCTGGAATCATTAATTTTTCAGGACATCTTCTGAATTTCTGAGGCAATGATTTCACCGGAAACAAGTGAAGAAGGAATTCCCGGACCAGGAACAGTCAAGTGCCCACAATAAAAAAAGTTTTTTAATCGTCGATTCCTGATTTTCGGTTTGAGAAATCCTGATTGAAAATAGGTATTGGCTAAACCGAAAGCATTCCCAAGAAACGCATTGTAATCAGTCTGAAAATCTGATTTGGCATAGGAGCGCTTATAAATAACATGATCACGTATGGATTGTTGTGTAATTCTTTCCAGGCGATTTATAACAAGATCATAATAATGTTCCTTTATTTTACCAGTATCCTCCAATCCCGGAGCTACAGGAATTATAACTGATAAATTCTCCATGCCCTCCGGTGCTGCAGCGACATCTGTTTTGGTAGTACAACAGACATATAAAACCGGTGATTCCGGCCATTTATAATTACAGTACACATCTTGCAAGTGAGCATCAAATGAAGTATCGTAAAACAGATTATGATGTTGCAGTTTCTCAAGCTGTTTATTAATTCCGAGGAAATAAATCAAGGCTGATGGAGCCATTTGTTTTTTGTTCCAGTATTTTTCTGAATAATTACGATATTCTTTGCTTAATAACCGTTCTGTATGATAATAATCTGCCGAGGAAACAAAATAATTGGCATGAAAATTTTTACCATGAGTATGTATTCCTGTTACTTTATTTTCGATTATATCATAATTTTCAACGGGACTGTTTAAATGAACAGGAACCTGCAATTCATCCAGCAGTTTTAAAATAGCTTCGACAATTTTATACATACCGCCTATCGGGTACCAGGTTCCTGATTTTAAGTCAGCATAATTCATTAATGAATAAAATGCGGGAATTTGTTTTGTTGATGCTCCGAGAGAGATCAGTGGAAATTCCAAGATCTTTATCAAACGTTCATCATGAAAAAGAGTTCTCACATATTTTGCATACGAACGAAAAACTTTGTGTTTTAAGATTCTGCTCAAAAAAGGCCATGATAAATAACCAAACAGATTATATCCCGGATTATATATTAGTTTTTTTATCGCTATATCATAATTAACAGATGCTGAATGAAGAAGTTTTACTAATTTTTTACTGCTTCCTTTTTCTATTGTTTCAAATACATCCAGAAGTTTTTCCTCATGAGGGGAAATATCAAAATAACTATTTGAATCAAAAAAAATCCTGTAAGATGGATCCAATTGGACCAAATCATAAAAATCAGAAGAATGCTGCCCGAATGTGTTAAAAAAGTGCTCAAATATTTCAGGAAACCAGTACCATGTTGGTCCCATATCAAATGTGAAACCTTTGGCCTGGAAATGACGTGCCCTCCCACCAGGTATTTCATTTTTCTCGAACACTTCAACATCAAATCCTCTGAAAGCCATCTGGGCTGCTCCAGACAAACCGGATAATCCTGCTCCTGTTATAATAACTTTCTTATTCATTTTTGCCTGATTAATTTTCATTGGTGAAGGCTAGTACCTCCGCAGAGTAGGTCCTATGATCGCTGAAAATTGTTTATACATTTCATCTATTAAACTGCTTACGATTAAGTTACATCAATTTTTTGTAAAAACTAAGTGACAGGTACTGTTTTGGCATAAATCAAAATGTGAATGAATGAACTTTTCGCTTCACAACCGCTGGTACCTCTGCTAAATTGCTTTGGCTCTCTCTGGTCGTTTTATGAGAACGCGGTCTACGCAGCCAATAGAACAGGTTATATCAAATGCATTTATTTAATAAAAAACATTAATTCGTTTTCCTGAATTAAAAACGTATCTATTTACAGAAATTCGTTAAGAAAGGTAGTGATATTATGCTTCAAATACACTTTTAAAAGTTACAATACTCTTATGAATAGATTTCCTGCTATTGTATGAATTTCTTCACTTTGAAAAAAGAATTGGAAGACAGGGATTTTTATGTTGTTAATGATATTTTTATTGATAAATATCTATATCCATGTTTTCTTCATCTTCATCTCTTAACCTAGATGCTACCAGAGTTGCTTTTTCCATTTCAAATGCCATTTGCCAGTCAGAGGATGCTTCAAAAAGATTTAATAGTTCATTTTTACATTCCTGACAAATTACATCATCTGTAAGGTTTTTTTTACAACGTTTGCAAGTTAGTTGTTTAGTGGTTTTTTTCATCCGCAGTGAAATATGTTGATAATCTCTAATACGCCCACTATTGACTAGAGGTTGCATTAATTCGTAACTTTGATGGTGATATGTATCATTGGTTAATTTCAAACTACTATGCTGTATTGTACGTATGACTATAGAAAGCATGTGTTTAATGACATTCACAATTTATCAGACTAAAACTACGCCTTTGGCTTATTTTAAAAATGGCTATATGGCAATAAAGGGGAAATCGTTTCCTTTCGATCATCCCGATATATATGATGTAATAAGTGATAAATTAATGGTATACTCTGAAAATCCTGAAAAACATACACAAATTGATTTTAATCTTAGTGCAATTAATGCTGTTTCAAAAAGATACATAATCAATACATTCCGAATCCTTGAATACATTGGTTCAAAAGGTGCTGACATCCAGGTGAACTGGTATTACCAAACAGATGATGAGGATGTTCAGGAACTTGGTGAGATTTGCAAATCTACTTTTAATATAAATATTCAGTTAAAACCAACTGAATAATTCGTTCCTTTTTGTAATAAAAAAGGGGCTTTATAAGCCCCTTTTTTATGTGTTATCACTTATTGTTTTTGTTGTGCTCCTTAATAAACAGATCAAGGGCCATGGTCATAGAAGGAGCATTAGGCATAGGAGCCTGTATATCAAGTCTTAATCCTGCCTCTTTAACAGCTTCTGCCGTTGAATTCCCAAATGAAGCGATAATGGTATCATTTTGTTTAAATTCCGGGAAATTTTTCATAAGAGATTTTATTCCTGAAGGACTGAAAAATACCAATACATCATAATTAATCATTTGAAGATCTGAAAGATCACTGCTTACTGTTTTATAGAGAATTGCAATGGTGAAATTAACATTGTTCTCTTTTAACAGTTCCGGTATTTCAATTTTATGCTGTTCAGAGAGAGGAACGAGATATTTCTCTCCACAATGTTTGTCAAGCAGTTCCATTAAATCCAAAAATCTCCCTTTACCAAAAAATATTTTTCTCTTACGATAAACAATATACTTCTGCAAATAATGCGCAATGGATTCTGAAGTACAAAAGTATTTCATTGAATCAGGAACAGAAATACGCATTTCATTTGCAACCCGGAAAAAGTGATCAATGGATGTTTTGCTGGTAAAAATTACTGCAGAATGATCAAGAATGTTGATCCGCTGTTTACGAAATTCCTTCGTTTCAATTGGTTCAACATGTATGAACGGTCTAAAGTCAATTCTAACATTGTTTTTCTCCGCGATTTCGAAGTAGGGTGATTTGTCAGATTGCGGTTCTGGTTGAGATACTAGAATATTTTTAATCTTCATATCTGAGAGCCTCCTTATATATCTTCTTCTATCTCAGCGAAATAATAATTTTAAAACTTACCACCAAGGGCAAAACTTCAAGCGTACAAAGGTACAAAAAGGAATAGAATTTCAAAATATCATTTTTAATAATTATTTGTAAGCCTCTGATATACTTGAATATTGTAGCAACAGATACAATCCCCAATGTTGTTAATAATATTATTTTTGAAATGTATCCCGGAGTATACAGAGAAATAAAAATTACTGGCAGAAGAATTATACCTATGTTTTTATTTATCAGATATATATTATGTATATATTCTGAAATTACAGGCAATGAATTGAAAACAATCCCTGTTACGTATAACAATATTAATCTTGCCAGAAGAAAAAGCATTACAAATCCTGTTATCAACAAATAACTCACAAAATAATTTTCAGTAACATGAAAGTCATACAATTGCAGAATTAGCAAAACAAACAAGGAAAACAAAAAGATGTAATTTATATTGAGAATGAAGAAGGCTCTTCGTACGATAATATTTTTCTCGCGAAGTATTTTTTCTGATAATTGAAAATTAACAAGTGTATTCACTACCTGTGTCAGGGATTTTTGGTAATATGTTTTAAGAATTATTAATAAGAAAATACTGATGAATCCAATACTTAGGGCCCAATTAAACATAGATTTTTGAGCTTTGCGTTCTTTGAATTCTAAAGTATTACCTGACACTTTTGAAGTGTCTTTTTCTGTATAATAGATATTTAATGGTTTATAATCAAAGGTTTTTTCTGATCCATGAAAGAGATGATACCTCTCAAATTCCCCGAGATCACGAATTCTTTTCGTTTGAAGAGTATCTGAACTGATTGTATCATTTTGAACTTTTTCTGTTTGTTCAATTTTATGAGTTTTTTCAATAAATTTCTTTTGCTGAACAACAACAATAGAATCTCTGGCTTTTATAATTTCCCTGGTTGTGTCCGTGATGTAAAAATCCTCGTGAGAATCCTTTCTTATGGTATCTAAAGGATTCCCTTCGGGAATACTCTGTTCCTGTGACTCAACATTAACAGAATCTTGAAGAATAATAAATTCGGGTGAAAGGGGCATTCCTGTCTTATGCAAAATTAAAGATACACTATATGTTTGCTAATGAGAAATTCAATAATGCAACACTTATCATTGGCGAAATTAACCTTAAAGGAACAAAAACAAAAGGAAATATATAACTTGTTCTCTGGGCTTCCTTAATCGTCATATTTATTCTTTGTTTTTAGTGTCAATGATTAATGTAACAGGACCATCATTAATAAGATGTACTTTCATCATCGCTCCAAATACTCCTGTTTGAACTTCACGATTAAGGTATCCGCCAATGGCAGCGATGAATTTTTCGTATAGCGGAATCGCATGGTCTGGTTTTGAAGCCTTAATATAAGAGGGCCTGTTGCCTTTTTTTGTGCTTGCATGTAAGGTAAACTGACTAACGACCATTATTTCACCATTTATCTCTTTTACAGATAGGTTCATTGTACCTTTATTATCATTAAAAATCCGTAAACGGCAAATTTTCCCCGCAAGCCAATCAATATCCTGATCGCTGTCTGCATTTTCCACACCAAGCATAATAAGCAATCCTTTATTTATGGATGAATAAGTTTTCTGATGAATTTCCACCCTGGCTTTCTGTACTCTTTGAATAACTGCTCTCATTACTGTTTATTGATTGATGTTTTTCATTTTTGTACTATCTACTTAAAATGGGGTTGTGATCACTATTACTACTATTTATCATCTAATAAAACACTTTTCCGCAAACCTATTTGCGCTAAATTCGTTAAAAATTATTAATGCAAAGTTATGCCAGTTTTTTTTGCACTAATTTTGTGTTCATTTTGTAAACTTCTGAAATATGATGATTTGGAATAAACTAAAGGGTAGTCAGAAGACTATTATTGTTGCCGGATTAATTGGGTTGTTTTCGTTTGGTTTTGTTGCTTTTAGTGATAAAGATTTCAAAATCGCAAAAAACCTTGACATTTTTATTACGCTTTTCAGGGAAGTTGATTTGTATTATGTAGATGAAAAAGATCCTGAAGATCTCATCAATTCCAGTATAAACGGTATGCTGGAAGTACTTGATCCTTATACCACATATATTACCGAATCTGATATGGATGAATTCAAATTCATGACAACCGGTCAATATGGAGGAATTGGTGCTCTTATACGTAAAGCAGGTGATTTTACCATCATCTCTGAACCCTATGAAGGATTCCCGGCACAAAAAGCAGGTTTGATCGCAGGAGATACTCTCTTGGCAATTGATGGATTATCAACAAAAGGGAAACAGATTCGGGAAGTCAGTGAGTTGCTTAAAGGTACTCCAAATACAGAATTGAAATTGACAGTGAAACGTCCGGGAGATTCTGTGCCTTTTATAAAAGCCTTTATCCGTGAAAAAATAACCATTAAAAATGTACCTTATTTTGGCATAATAGATGAAAACATCGGTTATATAAAACTATCGAATTTTACAAAAAACGCATTTGAGGAAGTGAAAAATGCCTTTATAAATTTGAAAGAACAAGGAGTTGAATCATTAATTCTTGATCTGAGAGGAAATCCAGGAGGATTGCTTGATGAATCGGTAGAAATTGCTAATATTTGGGTTGATAAAAATCAGGAAATTGTAAGTACCCGCGGAAAAGCAAAACAATGGGATAAAATCTACAAAACAACTAAAACACCTCTTGATACTATTATTCCAATTGCTATTCTGGTAAACAGAGGTTCTGCTTCAGCATCTGAAATTGTCGCCGGTTCTTTGCAGGACCTCGATCGGGCTATTGTTGTAGGAGAAAGAACTTTCGGAAAAGGTCTTGTTCAGGTTACACGCCCCTTAAGTTATAATACTTACTTGAAACTGACCACTGCCAAATATTATATTCCAAGCGGAAGATGTATTCAGGCGCTCGACTATACACACCGAAACGAAGATGGTAGTGTAGGATATGTCCCGGATTCTCTTATTTCAGAATTCACTACTAAAAACGGCAGAACAGTATATGATGGAGGTGGCATACGACCTGATGTTCAGGTTGATTTTTCACAACCTGCTAATATTACATTCAGCTTATATGCCCATAATCTGATCTTTGATTTTGCAACCTCATTTTTTATTCTAAATGATTCTATACCAGAGCCAGATCAATTTGAGATTACAGATAAAACTTATGCGAATTTCCTGGCTTTTCTAAAGAATAAAATATTTGATTACAATACAAATAGTAATGAAAAACTAGATGAGCTTATTGCGATCTCGAAAAGAGAAGGTTATTATGATATAGCTGAAGAAGAAATTGAAGCATTAAGGAAAAAACTGGATGCGGATACAGAGCAAGATCTTATTACTTTTCGGGGTGAAATAGAAAGCTTGTTACGCGATGAGATTGTAAGCCGTTATTATTATCAGGAAGGAAGGATAATTTCCAGTCTTAAAGAGGATCCTCAGCTGGATAAAGCCTTAGAACTATTAAAAGAACCTGAGACAATTATCTCAATACTCCATGGAACATATGAATTCAGTAATATTAAATTAGCACTTGATCGTTAGTTTATTTGACTTTGACGTTTTTTTATTTTCCGGAATTACCTGATAATCTTTTTTTGAATATATGAATTGAATATATCATTATACTTACTCATGATCGTAACCAATAGAGGATTATCCGGATTGAACAGGAAATTGTCTATCTTTCTGACAGGCAGAACTTTTGGTGAAGTTCCGGTAATGAATGCTGCTTCATAGTTTCCCAGATCCTGTAATGTAATATCTGTTTCCTTTGATTTGATGTTGTTATTCTTAATAATCTCAAGGACATATTTTCTTGTAATACCAGGCAATATGTATTTCTCTAAGGCAGAATATACTATATCATCTTTTATCAAAAAGAAATTTGACCTGCTGCCTTCAGTAATAAATCCATTATGATTTACCAGAAGTATTTCGTGAGCAGGTTCCTGCAACAGCACATTCTGAATTTTGTTTTTGATATAATTATTAATTTTAATTTGTTTAATCTGTGGATTATTTCTTTCAATCCTGAAAGTTAGGAGATCAACTCCACACTTATAATGTGCTTCATCTGGATACATATGAGGAATGTAATAAGAGGCATATACAAGCTTTGATTTCAAAGGTCTGCAAAGAAATTTAATATTTCCCTGTTTGTATCTGTTCAACAACAACAGATTTGTTAAATTTTCCTTTGCGTCATCTTCATGAAAAAGATGGCTGTAGTTAAAAGTTTTTAATGCAGACATTAGTCTTTCCAAATGATCTTCCAGAAAAATCAATATTCCTTGAGATGTTCTCAGAACTTCATAAAACAGATACTTTGAATTATTAAATTGATAATTAATATCATAAGATCTATATGATTTATTATCAATAACATAATAATCACATGACAATGTATCCATAATTATTGAGAAACAAATTCATAAGATATTTTACCACGTTGTCTTGGGTCGGCATTCAGGTCAATATTGAACAATGAAATCCTGGCCGATTGGAGAGCAGTTTCTATGATACAAATTTCATTTGTTGAAGAAGAAGATACTGTAGCATTAATCACTTCGCCTTCCTGATTTACAACAATATCAATAACAACTTTCCCTCCACGCTGGCATTTATATACCGGTATATGAATAAACCTATCCGTTCGTCCTTCCAATGAATATTCAATACGCGTAGGGCCAGTATATCTTTTTTCATTCTTTTTTTCATCGGTCTTTTGCTTTATTTCCGAAGCAACTACCGCTTCATCAATTGATCTGTCAAGCTGTTGATTCAGCTCTTCTATATCAAGTTCTTCCTTAAGTTTTTCTATATATTTTTCGGTATTTATGTCTTCATGAATCTGGTTTGATGCATTTACTGCAATATTTTTTATGTCTTGCTGAGAAAGAGGTTCAACATTTGATTCCCGAAGCTTTTCTTCTTTCATCATTTGTTCAAGTGTCTTGTAAATTTCTTCATCAAATTCTATTACTATGGGTTCTTTATGGATATCATGCACTTTGTCAAGTCTGACAATCATGAATACAATGAGCAGCAGAAGGTGAATCCCCACTGTACCAACAATACCAGTCAATATGTTCTTCTCCTCTTCTTTTAAAAACATTTAGTATGTTTTAGTATTCGATATAACGAAAATAAAAAAATGTATGCCAATTTCTCTTTATTACGATCTATTCTTTTGGTTCGTTCTCAATTCTATTCATATTTTGCATTTTATGTAATTTACATTCAATAAGGACTTACCCTATACATTTCCCCAAGTTAAAAATCCTTGATTTTTTCAAATTAAAGATTTCTGATCGTTAACTGTAAGGAAATAATCAATCAACGTAATGAAATCAGTAATAGTATTGATTAATGGTTAGGAAGCAACAAATGATTCACTAAGATATTCATAAGAAGTAAATTTTTTCTGTTTTTCAGGTTGAGATTTCTGGCTGATGCCCGTTTGCCGTATGGAAAGGCAGGTAGGAAACGAATAGTTAATTCTTCCCCTGAGGCTTTTGCTTATAACAGGAAGACCGGTTATACACCGGCCTTTTGCTCCTCAGGTTGGACTCGAACCAACGACCCTCTGGTTAACAGCCAGATGCTCTAACCAACTGAGCTACTGAGGAAATTAGAGCCAGCAAAAATATGTGTTCTGGTTTAATTATGCAATACAAATCTTCACTTTTTTCAGAAAAAATCCATTACTTAGAGAGGAAATAAAACCTAAACTCTTATGAAGGTACTCGGACTTGGAAATGCATTGGTGGATGTATTGGTACAGCTTGAAAATGAAAAGGTTATTCATCATTTTAAATTCCCGAAAGGAGGTATGCAACTCATTGGAATAGATGACATCCCGGATTTAAATGATCATATTCAACTTTTTACATCAACAATGAAATCTGGAGGATCAGCTGCAAACACAATTCATGGTCTGGCATCTCTGGGAACAAAATGCGGATTCTCCGGCAAAGTTGGTAAAGACGAATTGGGGGATTTTTATATAGAAGATCTGGAATCTGCTGGTGTTAAACTCTACATAACCAGATCGGATACCAACACAGGCAGAGCATATACTTTAATAACCCCTGATACAGAAAGAACTTTTGCTACTTATCTTGGTGCTGCCGTTGAATTTTCTGTTCATGATCTTGAATCTGTATGCTTTGATAATTTTGATCTTATTCATATTGAAGGTTACCTTGTTCAAAATACTTCACTTGTTGAAGAATTAATGAAAACAGCCAAACACAAAGGTTTAAAAATATCACTTGATCTGGCAAGTTATAATGTAGTGGAAGCGAACAGGGATTTTCTTTCGAGAATCATTCCTGATTATGTTGATATTGTTTTTGCAAATGAAGAAGAAGCAAAAGCTTATACAGGTACAAATCCCTATGATGCGCTTACTGTTTTTGCAAAACAATGCTCTGTTGCAATTGTTAAAATTGGCAAAGAAGGATCTCTGATACAAGCGGAAGAAATAAAATGTAAAATAGACAGTATCCCTTCAAAAGTGCTCGATACAACAGGGGCAGGTGATCAGTATGCTGCAGGATTCTTACATGGCATTGTCAGAAAACTCAATTATGAAAAATGCGGAAAAATAGGAGCTTTGCTTGCAGGAAAGGTAATTGAACACTATGGTGCACGAATACCCAATGATTTATGGGAGAGTATGGTTAAAAAAGTTGAAAACATTGCGCAAAGTGAATAATATACAACTTATCAGAAAAGTCCGTGTAATTCGGCATTGACTTTATCGATAACAAGACTTAGGTCTTCTGTTTTATCAATGAAGTTTGTGTGATCAACATCAATGATTATCATTTTGCCAAGATTATAAGAATCAACCCATGATTCATAACGTTCATTCAATTTCCTTAAATAGTCGAGCCGAATATTATCTTCATATTTTCTTCCCCTTTTTTCAATCTGTTTAACCAAAGTAGGAACCGATGCACGCAAGTAAACCACCAGATCTGGTGGATCGATGAGTGATGATATCAAATTAAACAAAGTAAAATAATTTTCAAAGTCGCGAGTAGACATTAAACCCATTGAATGAAGATTGGGAGCAAAAATATACGCATCTTCATATATTGTTCTGTCCTGTATTATTGTTTTTTTTGATTGTTTTATTTCCAGAATATGATTAAACCTGCTATTAAGGAAATAGATCTGCAGATTAAATGACCAGCGTTGCATATCATTATAAAAATCATCGAGGTAAGGATTATCATCCACATCTTCATAGTGAGCCTGCCAGTTAAAATGTCGGGATAACAAACCTGTAAGAGTTGTTTTCCCTGAACCAATGTTTCCTGCAATAGCGATATGCATCTTTTTTAGTTTTAGGTCTATGTTAATTTACCTTTTTCTTTGTTAATTTACAAAGCAGATGTTTAATATTATTTATCGAATCATTCGAATTAAATCATCTAAATATTTTCTTGTGTTATACAATCTCGGAACTTTGTTTTGTCCACCTACTTTGCCTCTTTTTTCCATCCATTTATAAAAAGTACCCTGATCAACTTGTCGAACCAATGGTATATCCAGTGTAATATTTTTATAACGCTTGGCTTCATAATCCGAATTAATTTGCATTAACGCTTCATCCAAAAAACAAATGAATTCATTCAAATTCTGAGGAGAAACGGCAAATTCAATAATCCATTCGTGTCTTCCTTTTGAATTATCATCCATAAAAACAGGCCCGACGGTGTAATCCGTAACCTGTGAATTTGTCTTTTCACATGCAATGCTTATGGCTTTTTCAGCATTATCAATAATGACTTCTTCTCCGAAAGCATTGATGAAATGTTTTGTTCTTCCTGAAATGATAATCTTATGCGGATAAGTAGAAGTAAAAATTATTGTATCGCCTATCAGATAGCGCCAAAGACCGGAGTTTGTGGTGATAACGAGAGCATAATTTATCCCCTTTTCAACCTGATCGATAGTTAAAGCTTTTGGATTTTTTTTGTTTAAATCTTCAACAGGTATAAATTCATAAAAAATACCATAATCCAGCATGAGCAACATATCATTTTTTTCAGGATCATCCTGAATCGCGAAAAAACCTTCAGAGGCATTATAGGTTTCAAGATAGTGCATGTTCTCTGATGGAATGTATTTTTTAAATTGTTCCAGATAAGGTGTAAAACTCACACCACCGTGTATAAACAATTCCAGATTTGGCCAAACTTCCAGTAAATCCTTTTTTTTAGTGTAGTCCAGTATATATTTTATCATTACCAGATTCCACGAGGGAACACCAGCAATACTTGTAACATTCTCGTTCACGGTCTCACTGGCAATTTTTTCAAGTTTAATTTCCCATTTATCCAGCAGAGCAACTTCATAACTGGGAGTTCGGATAAATTCTGTCCAAAAAGGCAGGTTTTCAATTAATATAGCTGATAAATCGCCATAATATGATTGATTATTAAAATTATCTATTTTATGACTTCCTCCCAGGGTCAATCCTTTTCCGTTAAATATTTTTGAATCAGGATAATTATTTGTGTACAAAGCCAGAACATCTTTTCCTCCCCTGAAATGGCATTTTTCCATAGCTTCTTTGCTTACAGGTAAAAATTTACTCTTACCACTGGTTGTTCCGGATGATTTTGCAAACCATTTAATTTCTCCCGGCCATAAAACATTTTGTTCACCAGCTCTTATTCTCTCAATAAATGGTTTCATGCTTTCGTATGTGCTAAGCGGGGTTATTTCCTGAAAATCTGAAATAGATTCAATAGAATCGTATTTATGCATTTTACCCCATTCAGTACCTACAGCTTTATCAATTAACTGAATAAAACTTTCCTTTTGAATCTGATCGGGGTACTTTCGAATCAGCTCAATTTGTGTGACTCTTTTAAAATTCAGCCAGTTAACAATAGACGTTATCAGTGGCATTTCAGGAATTGTTAATAGGGAATAACAAAGATATGTATTCAGGTTTATTATACAAATACAATCTCTTCCCCGACCAGTGTTATTGAAGAGTTTTCAACTTCTTATTTTTTTTATGTTATATACGAATGCATTTAATATTTGGTAATGGATTAAGCTAATCGCAGTTGATTGAATTTTTTAATGAACAAATAGTATGCTTAATAAGTTTTACTATATACTATTTTGCAATGTCTTATTGCATAAAAAAGTATTTTCCTCTTATCTGAAATGTTTAATATCTTTATTCATACTATAATTTTGTTTAGCATTTTCCATTGTTTTCAGGTTTTTAATTGCCTGCTCATAAATGTTTTTCCTATAATACAAATAGAATTATGATACAAACCATTGGTACTATTGTTAAAGAAGAACACGTTAAGACAGTTGAACACTTTATTCTCCGCAATTCATTTGTTCTTCAAAATCTTGAACCTTTTTCCGGATATCATGGAAATAATCTTCCAATCGATCAGAAGCCGGATACTTTCTTTATGGTTACAACCGAATTCTATTCTATGGAAAAAGTTTTAAGGATAACTGACAATATTAAGCACTATACAAATTATGAATTTATGGCTGGTTCCGGTTCCATTTTAATCGGAAATGATTCCTATCCTTTTATCAGAATAAGAGGTTTAACCAGTTATGAACCTGTTGAAGAAATCCAAAAATATTTTATGGATTCCGGTATTAAATACCAAAAAAGCAAAACGTTGGATTCTGTTGCTTTAATCGAATTGAAAAAAATCTTTAATCTTGAAAAACTCAATGAATATATGTTTAAAGATCAGGAAGACAATATGCATTATCTGGATATCGGAAGAGAATTGATCTGGGGGAGATTTAAAAGCGTAACCCGCTGGGTTAAAAACAATCTTGATGATAGCAATTTTGATGCAGCCCTGGCTGTTGTTTATGCAAATAAGGTACTTGATCTCGTAAGAATTTATGCGCAAAATGTTGAAGTTAGCAGGTTGGAAAAAATCAGGCAAAAATATATTGAAGGCATTCACAGAACAGACTAAGTTCCTCCTAATGTGCCTCAAGCCAATTTTCTCCTGAACCAATTTCAACTTCCAAAGACACTTTGAGATTGGCAGCATGTTCCATTTCATCCTTCACCAATTCACGGATTTCATCAAGTTCCGGTTTGTATACATCAAATATCAATTCATCATGTACCTGAAGTATCATCCTGGTCCTGTATTTATCCAGAATCCTTTGATGAATTTTGATCATAGCAATCTTAATTATATCAGCAGCAGTTCCCTGGATAGGTGAGTTAATAGCATTTCTTTCTGCAATTCCTCTTATCATTGAATTGTGAGATTGAATATCAGGAAGGTATCTTTTTCGATTGTACAAAGTTGCAACATACCCGTGAAGCTTTGCATTTTCAATGCTTATTTCCATGTATGCCCTGACCTTTGGAAAGGTATCAAAATAACTATCAATCAATTCTTTTGCATCCGTTCTTGAAATTCTAAGCCTTTGTGAAAGTCCGAATGCAGAGATCCCATAGATTATTCCAAAATTTGCAGTCTTTGCATTTGAACGCATTTCACGTGTAACATCTTGAGGATCAACCTTATATATCTTTGAAGCCGTTGTTTGATGTATATCTTCTCCTTTAGAAAATGCTTTTATCATCTGCTCATCGCCACTAATATGGGCCATGAGTCTAAGTTCAATCTGAGAATAATCAGCTGATAGAATAACATAGTCTTCATTTGCTGGAATAAATGCCTTTCGTATTTCTCTCCCTCTTTCTTCCCGAATCGGAATATTTTGAAGATTAGGATTAACAGAGCTTAATCTTCCTGTGGCCGTTATAGTTTGATTGAACGAAGTATGAATGCGCCCGGTTTTATTGTTTATTAATTTAGGTAAAGCACTAACATATGTAGATTGTAGCTTGGTAAGGGTTCTGTAATCAAGAATGAGAGGAATTATAGGATGGGTATCGGTTAGCCTTTGCAATACTTCCTCGCCAGTTGAATATTGCTTTGTTTTTGTCATTTTTGTATTTGCACTTATTTTCAGCTTCTCAAAAAGAATGATCCCCAACTGTTTTGGAGAAGCTATATTGAAATGTTCCCCGGCCATATCATAAATATTGTTTTCAACAGATTTGATTTCCTTATTTAAGAACATTTCATAATTCTTCAGGCTCTTTTTATCAATATTAAAACCTGTTAATTCCATATCAACCAATACATCAATTAAGGGCATTTCGATCTCAGAAAAAAGATTGGCCAGTCTTTTTTCTTTCATTTCAGGAAACAATATATTGTATAACCTAAAAGTAATATCTGCATCTTCACAAGCATAATCCTTTGCCTTTTCAACCGGGACCTGACGCATGCTTAACTGATCCTTCCCCTTTTTCCCTATCAGTTCTTCAATACTAACCATTTTGTAGTTCAGTATGCTTTCTGCCAGGTTATCCAGCTTATGTCTCCTCTCCGGTTGCAGCAGGTAATGAGCAACCATTGTATCAAAAAATGGCTGTGATACTTTTATATCGTATTTTGATAAAATCTCAATGTCAAATTTCAGGTTGTGTCCGATTTTTAAAACAGAACTGTTGTTGAATATATCTTTAAATTTCTTCAGTGTTTTCTTTGTCAATTCCTGATTCTCAGAAAATGGAACATACCATGCTTGTTTTTCATCAGTGCAAATAGCAAGACCAACAATTTCGTCCATTAAAACATCCAATCCTGTGGTTTCAGTATCGAAACAAAATTTATCGAGCTTCTTCAATTTTGAAATCAATGCATCAATTTCATTCTCACTTTCAATTTGTTGGTAATTTACTTTATCCGGATTAAAAGATACAACAGAAGCTTGTGATTCGTTGTTTTCTGCAGGATTGAGATCAAACAGGGTTTTCTGAATTCCTGCTATTTGCTCACTCTCCTCTCCAAGGATTCTTTGTGCTAATGTTCTGAATTCCAATTCATTAAATAATTTTTTTAGGTGAGATCTATCCGGATCATGCCTTACAAACTCCTCTAAATGAATATTGATAGGGACACCAATATCGATGGTTACCAATTTTTTTGAAAGCAGGATCTGGTCTGTATTTTCTTCAAGGTTTGTTTTTTGTTTCCCCTTTAAATTGTTTGTATTGGCTAACAAGTTTTCTACAGTGCCATACTGGGCGATTAATTTTTTGGCCGTCTTTTCTCCAATGCCTGGAGCTCCCGGTATGTTGTCAGATGAATCTCCCCATAAGGCAAGAATATCAATTACCTGAGAAGGGTTATCAACTCCAAAATGATTTTTTATTCCTTCAACATCAAGAATTTCATTATCATTACCGGAACGCCTGGGTTTATACATATATATTCCTTCTTCCACCAATTGAGCATAATCTTTATCCGGAGTCATCATATAGACTTCAAAACCTTCTTTTTTTGCTTTTTTTGAAACCGTTCCGATAACATCATCTGCCTCAAAACCCTCATATTCAAGAATAGGAATATGCCAGGCTTCTAAAATTTTTTTTATATAAGGCACAGATAGTTTAATATCTGGTGGTGTAGCTTCGCGATTTGCCTTATATGCATCATACATGTAATGCCTGAATGTAGGTGAAGGAGGATCAAAGGCAACAGCAATATATCCGGGATTTTCTTTTCTGATGACTTCATCAAGAGTATTTACAAATCCAAATATTGCCGAAGTGTTTAGTCCCTTTGAATTTCTAATAGGCCGATTAATAAATGCATAATATGCTCTGAAGATCAAGGCATATGCATCCAGCAGAAATAGCTTTTTATTTTCAGACATAAATTAAATCTTTTTATGCATTGAATATATACTACCTAAATTTTATTTTCACGTGGAACATATAATGAATAAATATTCAAATCCCCCATATTCAAATCTTTCATTGGAAGTAACTAAAATAGTGCGTAGAATTTATAAATCAACTAATCGCAGGCACAAGTGTTTATACATTCAATCAAATTGCTAAGTTTATTATGCCGGATAGAATAGTATGTATTTTTCCCCTCGCGATTCGAATTGAGTACGCCTTTATCTTTAAGTATTCCAAGATGGTGAGATGTTGTAGATTGTTCAATGCCTATTTTTTCATAGATTTCTGTAACGCTACGTTTTCCCCCATCTTCAAGATAATTGAGAATAGCTATTCGCATTGGATGAGCAATTGCCCTAAGCATATTTGCAGCCTTTTCAAGTTGATCAACAGTTAATTCATTAATCACCATTTTTTACATATTTAATTATACAAATATATTAATATTTAACATTCGAATTTTTCCTGCTATATTGACAACACAGTAGTATTTAAACAAAACTCATAAAACAAACGTTAAGCACTTGGTGGCAGATTTCTTTGGTACATATAGAGTAGATCCTGTAAAATATCAATTTCTAATGACTTTTAACTCGAATATTTCTTTTTCTATCTGCTTGATATACAGTTATTTAAACATTATTTAAAGATGCTTATTATTTTGCCGAAAATTTTAAAATTCAGTCGAAATATAAGATAGACAAAATTGAATAACTATTTTGAATATCTTTAATTGTTAGAAAAGTATATTTCATGGGACAATTGTCAAAAATAAAACTGCCGGTATCTGAAGAACTGAATAGGTTCAATGAATTGTTTTCAAAAACAATGAAATCAAAAGTTCCTCTTCTTAATATCATAACTAACTATGTACTAAAACGTAAAGGCAAACAAATCAGACCTTTGCTTGTGTTTTTGACTGCAAATGCAATTGGGGACATAACAAATTCTACCTATGTCGCAGCTACACTTATTGAGCTATTGCATACAGCAACACTTGTTCATGATGATGTTGTGGATGATTCATATGAGAGAAGAGGATTTCTTTCCATAAATGCTTTATGGAAATCAAAAATTGCAGTACTTCTGGGTGACTATCTTCTTGCAAAAGGAATGCTCATTTCTATTGAACATAAAGAATATGAAATACTTGGAATTGTATCTGATGCAGTAAAAGAAATGAGTGAAGGTGAACTTCTGCAGATCCAAAAAACGAAAAAATTAAATATAAGTGAAGAAGAATATTTTGAAATTATCAGAAAAAAAACGGCTACACTCATCGCAGCATGTGCAGCAAGTGGCGCACGCTCAGTGACGGAAGATAAGAAGAAGATTGAAAAAATGAAAGAGTTTGGAATAAAAACAGGTATTGCCTTTCAGATAAAGGATGATCTCTTTGACTACGAAAAAACTACAATTACAGGAAAACCCAAAGGCAATGATATCCAGGAAAGAAAATTAACACTTCCTTTGATAGTATCACTTTCTAATGCAAATCCTCCCGAACGCAGAGAAATCTTGAAATTAATCAGTAAAAAACCATCTAAGAGACTGACACACAATAAGATATACGATTTTGTGCATAAAAATGGAGGCCTGGAATATGCTCATCAAAAAATGATTGAAAACAGAGATCACGCACTCAACGTATTGAAAGAATTTCCTTCAAATGAAGCATTAGATTCACTGGTTATGCTGGTTAATTTCGTTATTGAAAGGAAAAATTAGCCTTTTTCTGTTATTGCATTATAAATTTTTGATGCGATTTTTTTCCCAACAATTGCCTCAATATCTTCAATCTTCTTGGTTTTTAGAACTTCAACTGATTTGAAGGCCTTAATTATTTTTTCAATCGATTTCTCACCAACGCCTTCAATTTCTTTCAAATTGTTTTTAATCATTGCTGAAGATCTTTTTTTCCGATGCAAATTGATCCCAAATCGATGTGCTTCATTTCGAATATTTTGAATTAATTTAAGTGTTGAAGAATTTTTATCAAGATAAATTGGTACAGGATCGTTTGGAAAAAAGATTTTTTCAAGCTTTTTGGCAATGCCAATCGAAGGAATCTTATCAAAAACATTAAGTCTTTTCAAACTTTTTACCGCGGAATGCAATTGCCCTTTGCCGCCATCAATAATTATCAGATTAGGCAATTCTTTTTTTTCATCGATTAAACGCTTGTATCTCCTGAATACAATTTCTTCCATGCTGGCAAAATCATTTGCCCCTCTAACTGATTTAATATTATAGTGTCGGTATTCTTTTTTTGCAGGTTTTCCATTTGCAAAGACAACACAGGAAGCCACAGGATTTGTTCCCTGAATATTAGAATTATCAAAACATTCTATTCGTTTCGGAATTTCTTTTAATCTGAGTTCCTTTTTTGCTCTTTCAAGAAATTTTTGTTTTTTATTTTCAAAGTTGCTTTGTTCAATTCTTCTTTCTTTTTGTATTTTAAAATATTTTGCATTTCGAAAGGAAAGGTCCAAAAGCTTTTTCTTATCACCTTTTGTCGGGACGAAAAAGTTAAATTGTTTATACTCATGGCCGGGAACAAATGGCACAACGATTTCTCCAGCATCTGATTTGACTTTTTCCCTTATATCCACTATTGCCAATAATAGTAACTCTTCAGGATTCTCATTCAATCTCTTATGCATTTCTATAGTGTGCGACTGAATGATTGCTCCATTCATTATTTTTAAAAAGTTCACAAATGCTTTTTTATCATCATCAATGTAATTAAAAACATCAATATTATTAAGTCGTGGATTTACAATTGTTGATTTGCTTCTATATCTTTCAAGTAAAAATATTTTTTGTTTTATTCTTTCTGCATCTTCAAATTTTTGTTGCCGGGCCAATTCATTCATCATGACAGAAAGGTGTGTTATTACTTCTTGTAAATTGCCTTTGAGTAGCTTTTTTATTTGAAGAATAGCAGAGTTATAATCTTCGGCACTTTGTAAATTTTCACATGGGCCTAAACAATTCCCAATGTGATATTCAAGACAAATTTTATATTTTCCCTTTTTTATATTCTCTTCAGTAAAATTATAATTACATGTTCTGATTTGATACAATTGCCTTACAAGAGTCAATACTGTTTTAACCATAAAAGAAGATGTGTAAGGCCCAAAATATTCTGATCCGTCTTTCATAAGCTTTCTTGTTGAAAAAATTCTTGGAAAAGCTTCATTTTTAATACATATCCAGGGAAAAGTCTTATCATCTTTTAAAAGAACATTGTATTTTGGTTGATTTTTTTTAATGATATTGTTTTCGAGCAAAAGGGCGTCAGACTCATTTTCAACAACAATGCATTTTATATCCTTAACCTGGTTTATTAAAGATTTGGTTTTAAAAGATTCGGTTTTCCTTTTTGTGAAATACGAGGATACCCTGTTTTTAAGGTTCTTTGCTTTCCCAACATAGAGAATATTCCCATTTGCATCAATAAACTGATACACACCCGGAGTAGAAGGAAGATATTGTATTGTTTTTTTTAGATCTTCCATACAATATTGTGTTCCACGTGGAACAATTTTATTTTATCTTCCGATATGAACTAATAAAACACTAATATCTGCTGGCGATACGCCAGGAATTTTTGACGCTTGACCAATGGTCTTTGGTTTAATTGAATTTAGCTTTTGTCTTCCTTCAAAACTTATTGATTTTAATTTAGTATAATCTATATTTTTATGGATTTTTATTCTTCCAAGTCTGTTAATTTTATCAGCCATCAATTTCTCTCTTTCAATATACCCGCTATATTTCATTTCAATCTCTAATCCTTCACATAAATCAACTGTATTCGTTTTCGATTCTTCAAGAACATTTCTGAATTCTTTAATTTCATTGGCCAAATCAATTATATATATTAATGGTCTTTTTGCAATGTCAATAAGTTTTACTTTCTGTTTTATTTTTGATTGATTTCTTTCTTCTAAAAAAGTATTTATTCTCTTTGGTTCAATACCGTAATTGCTTAAAAAATTTATCAGTTTGTTTTTATCCTTTATCTTTTCTTCCACCAAATTAACTCTTTCCTTTTCAGCAAGACCTATTTTGTATGATTTTAAGGTTAATCTTTCATCACAATTATCTTGTCTTAGTAAAATTCTAAATTCAGCTCGCGAAGTAAACATTCTATATGGTTCATCTACACCCTTCGCAATTAAATCGTCTATTAAAACTCCTATATATGATTCGTCCCTTCCAAGTATGAATTCGTTCATACCATTAGCCTTATTATGTGCATTAATTCCTGCTATAAGTCCTTGACCTCCAGCTTCTTCATATCCAGTTGTGCCATTAATTTGTCCCGCAAAAAATAAGTTTTTAATAACTCTTGTTTCCAGTGTATAATTTAATTGTGTTGGTGGGTAATAATCGTACTCAATTGCATATCCAGGTCTGAAAGTTCTTACTTTTTCCAAACCTTCAATTTTCTTTAAGGCTTTCAATTGAATCTCAATTGGTAAACTCGAAGAAAAACCATTTAAATAATATTCAATCGTTTCAAAACCTTCTGGTTCTAAAAACAATTGATGCTTCTCTTTGTTTGAAAAAGTAACTATTTTTCCTTCTATACTCGGACAATACCTTGGCCCAATTCCCTTAATAGTTCCATTGTATAAAGGAGAATCTTCAAATCCTTCCCTTAAAATAGAATGAACATATTCGTTAGTATAAGTTATATAACAACTTTTATTCGTTTTTATCCTTTCCTTTGTTAAAAATGAAAAATTACCTCCTTCTTCATCTCCCTTTTGTTCTTCCAGTATTTTAAAATTTATTGTACGTCCGTCTAATCTTACCGGTGTCCCTGTTTTCATACGTCCAATCTCAAATCCTAACGATTTTAATTGTTCTGATATCCCTGAAGATCTTGGCTCCCATATTCTTCCTCCTTTTAATTGTGTCCTTCCTATATGAATAATCCCATTTTCAAAAGTCCCATTCGTAAGAATAACTGTCTTAGCATAAAATTCCATCCTCATTTTTGTTTTGACTCCAACAACAGTATTATTCTTAATTAACAATTCATTCACACTATCCTGCCAAAAATCAATATTCCTGTTTTCTTCTAGTACTTTTCTCCACTCCAAACTAAACAAAAACCTATCACATTGCGCACGCGGACTCCACATCGCCGGACCCTTGCTTCTGTTTAGCATTCGAAACTGGATCATACTTTTGTCTGTTACAATTCCACTATAGCCTCCCATTGCATCTATCTCTCTGATAATCTGTCCTTTAGCGATTCCTCCCATGGCTGGATTGCACGACATCTGTGCAATTTTTGTCATATCCATGGTGATCAATAAAACCTTGCTTCCCATTTTAGCTGCTGCCGAAGCAGCCTCAGTACCGGCATGTCCTGCACCAACAACGATTACATCATACATAAATAGAATTTTCAGCAAATATACAATGAATAAAGTATTTATATTTAATCTAAATACTTCATATAGAACTCTTCCTTTTCACGCATTCTCTTTCTTTCATGCAATTTATTGTCATTATAACCGAGCAAATGCAACAATCCATGAACAATGACCCGATTCAATTCTTCAGCAAAATTATTTTTTGAATACAAAATTGCATTTTTCTTTACTACATCAATACAAACATAAATCTCTGCGGAAACAACATCCAGATAGGAACTATCAAACGTTATTATATCCGTTTCATAATTATGATTAAGGTAATTCTTGTTTATTGAAATTATTTCACTTTTACAGACAAAAATATATCTTATGTCTCCTAACTTTTTGCCTTCTTTTTTTAAGATTTTTTCTAACCAATTCTTATATAATATTTTCTTATTTAATTGAAATTCAGGTATTTGTGAAATAAACTTTATTTGCAAAATTATTTCATATTAAATTCAAGTTCTACTGTTGCCCCATTCCTGCTAAATTTAATGTTGTCCGATAACTTCTCCATCAAAAATATCCCGCGTCCATTCACATTCTCCAGGTTTTCAGGTGCCGTAGGATCAGGTATGTTTTCATAATCAAATCCTTCTCCTTCATCATCAACTTTCACATTCAATATTTTATTTTCTAAACTAAATGAAATCGTGACATTCTTTTCTTCATTTAGTCCATTACCATGAAGAATTGCATTGTTCGCAGCTTCTAATGCAGCTATAAGGATATTTCCATACAAATCTTCCTTAATATGAAAATCACTCGAAATTTCATCAATTATTCTTTCAACTTTTCGCAAGCTTTCAATCTTAGATGGTATTTTAATCACTTTTCTCATTATTAGTTTACGATTATTCTATCATCCATTTATACTAATTTCCTGAGATTATGTTACCTATGAAATCTATTTTTCCAACGAATTTCTTCAAACCAAAGCAAATTTACAATGAATCTTTAAAATAATTACATCAATTACTTAACCATTCCAACGGATTCATCAATTCAGTTTCTTTCCATATTTCAAGATGAACAATGCTTTCTCCAGTTTTTCTATCCGAATATACATTTCCAATAATTTCTTTTGTATCAACTCTATCCCCTATTTTAACCCTAACATTTACTAAATTATGATATACCGTAAAGTAATTTCCGTGTCGTATAAGAACTGTACTGTTCGTGCCCTTAATTGCAAATATAGCAGAAACTTCACCTTTAAATATAGATCTAACATATGAATTTTGTATTGTTGTTATATCAATGCCATTATTTCTAACCTTTAGGTTTTTCATTTCCGGATATTCATTCTCACCAAAAAATTCAGTAATTACTCCCTGTTTTGTTGGCCATGGCAACAAACCTCTATTTTTTGCAAAATCATCTGATATTATTCTATCTTCCGGTGTAAGAGAAGCAAATCTATTGTTCCTGCTTTTCTCCCTTATTATACTTTCTATTTCCTTTTCAAGTTTTTTTGCTATTTGTCTTTTTTCATTCAATTCCTTTTCCAAATCACCTTCTTTCCCTTTTAACACATTTAGAATTTTATCAGCTTCATCTATCTCATTTTTAAGATTTGCCCTTTCTACTAACTTTTCATTAATTACTTTAATTTTTTCAATTTTACTTTTATTCAAATTCAATAGTTTTTCTTCTATAACAAAGTTTAATTTTTTAATTAGTGTCATTTGTTTTATTCTGTACTCCTTGTATTGCTGTAAGTATTTTAATCTCAAGTAAAACTGATTAATATCCTCAGAGGCAAGTAAATACATAAAATTAAGGTGATGATTACTACTTTTAAATGCGTAGTAAATTAAATTTGAATATTCTTCTTTTGCTTTCTTTAAATCATCCTGTAATAGCTTCAGTGTATTTTCATTCTCAGCGATTTCCTTGTTTATTATAGAAATTTCCTTATTCAGTTTTTCAATAATATTATTTCTACTATTGATTTTTCTATTTAATAATTTGTATTCATTAACCGTATTTTCCTTTTTATTTCTTGTATCATTGAGAAGTTTATTCATTAATTCAATTTCTGCTTCTATTTTACTTTTCTCTATTTCCAGTTTTTCTCTTTTACTATTTTGTTCTAATGCATTGCCTGTAAAAAGAAATACAAATGAGATAATAATCCATATGGTTTTCTTTCTATTTTTCATTCACATATCTTTCTCACTGATTCCAATCTTTCTTTAATGTCAAATCCTTCATCCAACTCCAGTATTTTTTCCCACGCTTCAATGGCTTCATTGCATTTTCCCAATTGAATCATTATTTCACCATAATGATAAAGAACTTCAGCATTATTATATGCTCCATTTCGAATTGATGCCTCAATGTACTTCTTTGCCTCTTTTATATCTCCTAATTGAAATAATATCCATCCATACGTATCAAGATATGTAGCATTATCCGGATCTTTCTCTATTGTTAATTTACTTAACCCCAATGCAAATTCCAATCTGACCTTTCTTAATGACAAATAATACCCGTAATTGTTTCTTATCATTAAATTTTCAGGATCAATGTCTAATATTAATTCAAAACAGCTGTCAGATTTATTATGCAAATTATTTTCTCTGTAAATTTCAGCCAATAAATTATACGACTGGATTTTTAAATCACTATCAACCTTTAAATTCAGGGCGTTTTGTATATCCTTAATAGCCATATCATCATTCTTAAGTTCTCGTTCAGAATATGCTTTTATGACATAAATATTAGCTTGATTCGGAAATACATTTAACGCTTCTTCAGCAAGTTGAACTACTTTCTCATTTTTCCCCAAATAGTTATTTACCAGTATAGCCTGCTCCCAAAGCAATAAATTATTTTTTTCATAATACAACGCTGTATCAAAATATTGACATGCCTTTTCATACTCCTGCAATTTAATATAAATATCTGCATATGAAGCATATACCCTGAAATCATTTTCAGTTTTATTCATTACATCCAACAGTTTAATAACTCGTTCTCCGTACTTTTCCAGAAATATCTTATTTCCAATAAACCCTATAATGATAGAAATTTTATCTTCCTTATCGAGATCACTGCAACAAATCGCCTTTTCATAATACATGAATGCTGAATCTGCTTTATTGTTTTTTATATAGAAATCTGCGAAGGAAAGAAGTGCCAATCCGTTAACTGAATCTTGCTGTATTAAATCATAATATACCTTTTTTGCATACTTATTTTTACCCACTTCTGAAAGATATTCTGCCAATATCCCGTAATTACTCATATCCTCCGGAAAATATTTTATAAGGCTTTCCAATTCGTAAATTGCTGAATCATATTTTCCCATGTTATGAAAAATATTATGCCTCATCAAGTATATTCTTCGATTTCCTTTAATCTCATCTTCTAATTCATTCAGTAAATCAAGTGCCTGCTGGTTTTTATGGATTTGACTATACAATAAAGCAAGATTATATTTTGTTTCCAGGTCGTCCTTCTCTCTAACGATCTCCTCATATAAAACAATAGCACTATCATAATTATTCTCATATTGATAAATATTTGCCAAATGTGCTTTATACCATATATTACTATCATTCAAATTTTCAGCTTTAATAGCATATTCTCTGGCCTTTTCAATGTCGTTTTCTCTTAAATAAATAGAACTTAACTGGTAATAGGGTGCAGCTCTTTCAGGAAATTGCGAAATACATGCACTATACATTGAGATTGCAGTGGTATTATTTCCAAATAATGCATGCTTTGTAGCATCAATAAACAGTCTGTAATATTGAGTGTTTAAATAACTTTCCTCTTCCTCTGTTCTGCTAACCTTTTTTACTGTACTGCACGAAATTCCGATAACAACCAAAAGCAGAATATATAGTTTATTTGCCTTCATATTGATTGTAAGCTCCTAAATTAAGTTCACCATTGCCTTTACGAATAAAACATTCATCCCCTACGATTGAATTATTCAAATCAGATAATACAATCTTTGTATTAGATCCTATTATTGAGTTTTTCAATTTTGAGTTTTCAACTATAGAATTTTCCTCTATACATACATTTGGACCAATTTCACTATCTTTAATAATTACATTTTCTCCTATAAATACAGGTTTATTTATTCGATTTTTTCCCTGATCTGCAGTTATCTTATATTTTAAAACTTCCAGTATTCTCTTGCTACTCCTTAGGTATTCCTCTTTATTACCACAATCTAGCCATTCATCAATAACTTTACATGTAAATTTAATTCCTTTGTTAAGTAAGTTTTTAAGTGCATCAGTAAGTTGAAATTCTCCATTGACCATTATCTTCTTATTCAAAAGGCGGTTGATTTCCTTTTCAAGCACTTCACCGTTTTTGAAATAATAAATGCCAATAATTGCTTTATCCGAAACAAAGTTTTTTGGCTTTTCATAAAAATCAATGACTTCTCCTTTATTATTTTCATGAACTACTCCATACAATTCAGGATGAGTTACAGTTTTAGTCCAAATAATTGCTTCATCATTATTGTTTATTTCAAAATCACCAATGAACAATGTATCAGCAAATGCAATAATAACATCGTTTTTAAGCGTATTAGAAGCACAATAAATAGCATGTGCCGTACCCAGGGCTTCTTTTTGATAATGAATATACCCTCTTGCTCCTTTTTCTTTTGCTAATTCTATTAATGTGTCTTCAACATCTTTCCCGAAATTACCTACAATATAATGTATTTCATCTATGGATTTATTCCTGCTCAAATTATCTACCAATCTTTCTACAATAGATTTTCCAGCTATTTTTAACAATGGTTTTGGAACAGTAAGTGTATGCGGTCTCATACGTTTTCCAATTCCTGCCATTGGAATAATTATCTTCATCAGTTATTTGTTTATTTTTATGGTCTTATGCCTACCTGTTCGGCAGACAGGTAATTTCCAAGTTTTAAAATTTTTATTATACTTGTTAGGTTTTTAAAAGATAGAGATTTTATAATTCTTATTTTCCCGTATGTCCAAATCCTCCGGCGTTTCTTTCAGTTTCTTTGAGTATTTCTACCTCATTCCATACAATAGTCTCATGTTTATTTATAATCATCTGGCAAATTCTTTCCCCATTCTTAACAACAAACTCTTCATTCGATAAGTTGATAAGTATAATACCAATTTCTCCCCTATAGTCAGAATCAATTGTTCCAGGTGTATTTAAAACTGTTATACCATTTTTTAATGCCAATCCTGATCTGGGTCTAATTTGCGCTTCATATCCACGAGGAAGTTCTATATACAATCCTGTAGGAACCAATACTCTTTCCAATGGTTTAAGGCAAATTTCATTTTTTATATATGCCCTCAAATCCATGCCCGCCGAAAAATCTGTTTCGTATTCCGGAAGCCCGTTCTCTGATTTGTTTATTATTTTTATATCCATTTCATTAATCTGTTTAAATTCATCAGATTTTCTCTTATCATTATATAAATAGCATAAATAATAATAATAAATCCTTTTATAATATCTCCGTAAATACCAAAATCTCCGACAACATAAAATGCAAAAGCAAAGATAATTAATGCAACAATTATGTATTCGCAAATTCTTTTCATTTTGTAATCAATTGGAAAGTATCTTTTTCCAAGATAATAAGATAAAATCACCATGATCAAATAAGCGATCACATGACCAAATGATGAAGCTACATAAGAATATTTTGGAACAAATATAATATTGATAAGAATAGTGACAACTGCCCCTGTTATTGTGAGAATTGCCCCAAAAATGGTTTTTTTCTTAAGTTTATACCAAATTGATAAATTAAAGAATATACCATAAAATAAATATGCTGTAAGTATTACCGGAACAATCTTTAATCCCTCATGAAACTTAGGATCAATAAAGAATTTTATGTATCTGAGATATAACATAATTATGAGCGAAATCACCAACATGCTGGCAATAAACAGTCTCATAATTCTTGAAAATACTTCTTTATCATCTTTATTCCTATAATAATTAAAATAGAAAGGTTCGGCAGCGTATCTGAACATCTGGATAAATAATAAAAGCAATATTGCAATCTTATAATTTGCCCCATATATTCCAAGTTCATACTTTGCCAAATCATTATCCGAAATCAAATGCTTTAATAAAATCCTGTCCAAAGTCTCATTAATCGTTCCAGCAAGTCCTGCTATTAGCAAGGGAAATGAATAAATAAGAATTTCCTTTAATAGTATGTAGTTAAACCGAATTTTTACTTTTACAATTTCAGGCAATAACAGCACTAAAATTAAAGTACTTGCAATAAGATTTGATAGTAATACATAAGTAACATCTTCTCGAACTGGCAGTTGTATTGCAATGTTTTTTTCTTTCACAAGCCAGGGTAATACTTCATAAAAAAATACAACGCATCCAATGGTAACAATAACATTGATAATCTTAAGTACGGAAAACCTGATGCTTTTTTCCTCCAGTCTTAACTTTGCAAATGGTATTGTGCTAAAAGCATCTATGGCGACAATCAAGCCTATCATAGAAATAAATTCAACATTTCCGCTGTATTCAAGCAATTCAGCAAAATTTTTTCTTAATATAATAACGCCTATAACAAATAGTGTGGAAGTTGTAAAAAGAGAAATCAGAATTGTGCTGTAGACGTTTTGATTATTTCTTGATCTTGCAAATCTGAAGTATCCGGTTTCCATTCCATAAGTAAGAATAATCATCAAAAAGGTAACATAAGCATACAATTCAGTTAACACACCAAATTCCTTAACACTAAATAATCTTGTATAATAAACCGTTAATACAGAATAGTTTAATAATCTGGGAATGATTGTTCCCATTCCATAGATGATAGTTTGTCCGGCAAGTTTTTTATAAATTTCCAATGCGAATGCTATATTTGATTCTTACCTTTGCTTAAACATCACACGAATTAAGTACATTTTATGAAAAAAATTAGTTTTATTCTATTGTTTCTTTCAATATGGATCAGTGTATTTTGTCAGAATTCTTATCCTAACGTTGTATTAGAAACCTCCGAAGGATACTTGGTATTTAAATTATATGATGAAACACCAATGCACTGTGATAATTTCCTGAAACTGGTTCGGGAAGGTTATTATAACAACCAGCTTTTTCATCGGGTAATTAAAGACTTTATGATCCAGGCCGGTGATCCTGCTACAAAAAATTCAAAACCGGATGAAAAACTGGGTAGTGGTGGACCAGGATACACCATTCCTGCCGAATTTAATATAAATTATTATCATAAACGCGGGGCTCTGGCGGCAGCCCGTTTAAGCGATAATATCAATCCCGGTAAAGAATCAAGTGGGTCTCAGTTTTATGTTGTGCAGGGAAAAAAGTATACTTCCTCACAACTTAATAATATGGTTTCACAGGGTAAACATATCCCTTTTAATAATGAACAAATAGAAGCATATACTTCAATTGGCGGAACCCCACATTTGGATTATAATTATACTGTTTTTGGAGAACTTATTGATGGTTTTGATGTCCTTGATAAAATTTCCGCAAAACCAACTGATAAGTATAACAGACCTATTGATGATATCAGAATTATTAAGGCTTACCCTTGGAAAAATTAAATCTTATGCTAGATAAAATCACTCATCTCAAGAAGAAAATTTCAGAATATCAAGTTACTTCCTCTCAGCAATTAGAAAAATTCAGACTGGAATTCCTTAGTAAAAAAGGATTGATTACACAATTATTTGATGAATTCAAATCATTACCATCTGACCAAAAAAGATCAATAGGTCAAAAAATCAATGAATTAAAGCAATTCACTTTAAATTTGTACAATTCCTTTGAAACCAATTTGAAATCAAGTACAGAATCTGTTGAATCAGTTGATTATACTTTACCTCCTGAACCATATAATTTAGGATCTCGTCATCCTATTTCAATTGTTCGAAAAGAAATTTATGACATATTTTCGAGAATAGGTTTTACGGTATCGGAAGGTCCTGAAATTGAAGATGACTGGCATGTGTTTTCCGGGCTAAATTTTCCAAAAGAACATCCTGCCCGTGATATGCAGGATACTTTCTTTATTCATAGGGATCCTGATCATTTGCTTCGTACACATACTTCATCTGTACAGATTAGGGTTATGGAAAACAGTAAACCTCCTATCAGAAAAATATTTCCCGGTAGAGTTTTCAGGAATGAAGCAATTTCTGCCAGATCTCATTGTATTTTTCATCAGGTAGAAGGATTGTATATTGACACCAATGTATCATTTGCAGATTTGAAGCAAACATTGCTTTATTTTTCCAAAGAATTATTTGGTCAGTCAACACAAATCAGATTGCGACCTTCATTCTTCCCATTTACGGAACCATCTGCTGAACTTGATATATCATGTTCTATATGCGGAGGTTCGGGATGTAATGTATGCAAATATACCGGCTTTGTAGAAATACTTGGTTGTGGTATGGTGGATCCTTATGTTTTGGAGGCATCAAATATTGATAGTGATAAATATACCGGTTTTGCTTTTGGAATGGGTATTGAACGAATAGCCATGCTGAAATATCAAATAAACGACATAAGGTATTTCTTTGAAAACGATGTTCGATTTCTTACTCAGTTTGGTTAAATTAATCAAAAAGAGAAGGATTACTTCCAAAGTTAGTTCTTCCAAGATGTTTATAGGCTAATTCTGTAGCTTCTCTTCCCCTTGGTGTACGTTTTAATAAACCTTCTTTTATTAAAAACGGTTCATAAACATCCTCAATAGTACCTGCATCTTCACCAACAGCAGTTCCAATTGTATTTAAACCTACCGGTCCACCGTTAAATTTATCAATAATTACAGTAAGTATTTTATTATCAATCTCATCAAGTCCTAATTCATCTATATTAAGTGCACTTAAAGCATATTTTGTTATTTTCATATCGATTTTTCCATCTCCTTTTACCTGTGCAAAATCTCTTACTCTTCTTAACAAGGCATTGACAATACGTGGTGTTCCTCTTGATCTTCTTGCAATTTCAAAACATGCTTCCTTATCAATAGTAATATTCAATATTCTTGCTGATCTTGCAGCAATTGTACTTAACACATCAACATCATAGTATTCCAAATGAGACTTAATGCCAAACCGGGATCTCAGGGGACTGGTAAGAAGCCCTGATCTTGTTGTGGCGCCTATTAGTGTAAATTTGTTAATGGTTAGCTGAACACTTCTTGCATTGGGTCCCTTATCAATCATTATATCAATCCGATAATCCTCCATTGCAGAATAGAGAAATTCCTCTATAACAGGATTTAATCTATGGATCTCATCTATAAATAAAATATCCTGATCCTCAAGACTTGTTAAAAGACCAGCCAGATCACCAGGCTTTTCCAATACAGGGCCTGATGTGCTTTTAATATTACTCCCAACTTCATTTCTGATAATATATGCAAGAGACGTTTTACCCAAACCGGGAGGACCTGATAACAAAACATGGTCAAGTGGTTCATCACGTAATTTTGCAGCTTCAACAAAAATTTTTAGATTTTCCACAATTCTCTTTTGCCCTTTAAATTCCTGAAAATTTTGTGGTCGAACAGCCAAATCGTATTCCTGTTCTTTTTCAAACAATCCGACTTTACGAATATCAAAGTTATCTTCCATTCCCTGATTATCTATTTTATTATTACAGTATCCTCATCCGGAAAATCAATTTTCACTCCATTTATTCTATACTCTTTACCATCCTGATAACTAATTGTTACAACAATATTCCCATCTGTATCATATTTTTTCCAATGCTTATCAGGTATACCACTCTTATAAAACTGTTCTTCTTTAATCGATCCGTCCGGGTAATAATATTTATGTTTTCCTTCTGCATTTCCTTGTATATATTCACCTTCGAACATTAATATCCCATCATCATAAAAATATTTCCATCTGCCATCTCTTAAACCTGTTATATATTTTCCTTTAGCTACAAAATCATTTATTGTAACTATCCAATCACCTTCCTTTTCATCGTCAAAATATTCTCCCTGTGAAATTATATTTCCCGGTATATCATATTCCGTATACAATCCTTCTTCTTTTCCATTATAAAATCCTTCTTCTATACATATTTCCCCTGTCTTGTAATACCATTTCCAAATCCCATCTTCTTTTCCTTTTTTATATATTCCTTCCTGTTCAATTTGTCCTTCTTCAAAGTAGAATAACCACTTACCATCTCTTAAATTATTCTTATACAATCCTTTTGCCTTTGTTCTTCCCGAAAGAAAATAATCAATCCACTCTCCTTCCTTTTTCCCCTCTCTGTCTATTATTCCGACAGAAAGAAGAATTCCGTTATCATCATAGATTCTTGACTTAATGATGTTTCCTTCTTTATCGTAAGTTTTATGAATTCCAACGGCAATATCATTAACATAAGGGCCCTGCTCCAAAATATTTCCGTATTCATCGTATTTTTCTTTTACTACAATATTTTTTTCCTCGTCCATTGTTTCCTCTATCAATTTTCCGTCCTGATAGTATAAAGTGAGTATTAATTTTCCCTGATTGTTATATTCTTTATAATACCCATGAAGAACCCCATCTTTATAATTTATTTCCTTCTTTACTTTTGTTCCGGAATAAAACTCTTTCCATATACCAACTTTTTCATTTTTATCATTGTATCTGTTTATTCTCTGCCTTTCAATCAGTGAACCTTTATCGTACCTTTTTATAGTAATAATCGTTCCATCCTGCCTATATTCAATACCTGTTCCATGTTTGTTATTCTTCAGATAATTAATTTCTTCTTTCAATTTCCCATTCAGATAATAGTAATAAGATACCCCTTCTTTCATATCATTAACATACAACTCCTTGCTTTTTAAAGTGCCAATATATTCCGGTCTTGTTCTGTTAGTGTTGTATTCATAATAATACCCATTCTTTTTTCCCATTAAATAATTTATCTTTTGTATAGTATCACCAGTGCTATTGTAAAAAATCCATATACTGTCCAATAAAAAATTATTTCTGTTTCCTTCCGACTTTAATATACCTGTGGTATAATAAGTCCTCCAATAACCGTCTGGCTTTCCATTCTTCATATATCCTTCACTAAGCTTTTTCCCATTAGGATAATATATTATGTTATAGCCATTAGGATTAATTTCTTCTTGTGAAAAGGAAATTGCAGAAACAGAAATTAATATACCAAGAATTGCTATTTTCTTCTTCATTGTTATATTCCAAGTTTATCAGAAATCTCTAACATCCTTCTTATTGGTTTTTCTGCCTTTTTTCTGAGTTCCTCATCAATTATTAGCTCTGGCATTTCGTATTTTAAGGCAATATATATCTTTTTAACGGTATTTAATTTCATAAAATTACAGTCACTGCACGCACAGGATGAATCTTTTGGTGGTGCAGGAATATATTCCTTTTGAGGATTGAATTTTTTCATCTGATGCAGTATACCGGATTCCGTTGCAACTATGTATTTTTTCGAATGATCCGTTTTTGTGAAATTAAGCAATGAGTAAGTTGAACCAATATGATCTGCTATCAGTAATATTGGTCTTTCACATTCGGGATGAGCTATTAGTTTTGCATCCGGATTTTGATTTTTAATTTCTAAAATTCTTTCCAGCGAAAATCGTTCATGTACATGACATGCTCCATCCCAAATCACCATTTCCCTGTTTGTTTTACTGGCAATATAATTTCCTAGGTTTTTATCCGGTGCAAAAAGTATTTTTTCATTTTCCGGTAGACTTTCTATTATTTTTAAGGCATTTGACGAAGTACAAATAATATCAGTCAATGCTTTAATCTCTGCAGTTGTATTTACATAACTAATTACCGTATGATCAGGATATTTTTCTTTATATTTTTTAAATTCATTTGGATCACATGAATCAGCCAAAGAGCAACCTGCTTTTAAATCAGGCAATAATACTTTTTTTTCCGGATTAAGAATTTTAGCAGTTTCTGCCATAAAATGGACACCTGAAAATAAAATTATATCGGCTCTTGTTGATTCCGCTTCTCTTGCTAAGGCAAGACTGTCGCCTACAAAATCTGCAAGATCCTGAATTTCGCCTTTTTGATAATAATGGGCCAGAACAATTGCATTTTTATCTTTTCGAAGTGTATTTATTTCTTTTTTAAGATCAATTTTATTGTCCACTTCAATATTCAGAAACCCAAATTTCTGCAAATCATTTTTGTGATTTTTTTCCAACATCGTATATATTGTTAATATTGAAAATATTTTTTATTTATAATGATGATGATAGGGTGTTGAATTTGTTAAAAATAATTCTTTGTTGCATTTGCAAATCTTGTAATTAAAAAATTATTAATACCTTATTAACAATAATTCTTTTTGTAACCAATTAATAATGAATAATTAAAAGATGATTTAACAATCTGTTGAAAAACATAAAAGTGAAAAAAAATTCAATGGAATGTAATTCAATCTTTGTTTAATCTATGTTAAAAATACAACAATTTTAAGTGACATTATTTTTTGGATTATTCAGTAAAAAATTAAATAAGTTTTTGTTTTGAAGATATCAAGTAATTTTTATTGAGAATTCTCCACTGTATTTAACAAAGAATTAACAGCGTATGTTTACTATTTAAAATCAGGATAATAAATAGCAGTGTAATCAATACCTAAGTAATGAAACATTTACCAGGCAGTATGATACATAAAAACTGTATATTTGGGCAATGACTATACCAATACAATTATGAAAATTGCAATTGCCAGTGATCATGCGGGATTTGAGATGAAACAACATCTTTTGGAAGTATTAAAAAGTAAAGGGCATAAACTAAAAGATTTTGGTTCTTATACGAAGGAAAGTTCTGATTATCCGGATTATGCTCATCCTTTAGCTCAGACAATTGAAAATAAGGAATATGATGTTGGAATTTCTTTGTGCGGTAGTGGAAATGGAATAAGTATAACAGCAAATAAATATGCTGGTATAAGATCAGCTATTTGCTGGGATGTTAAAATTGCAGAATTGGCCAGAAAACACAATGATGCTAATATTTGTGCTTTACCTGCAAGATTTTTGGATGAAAAAAAAGCTGAAGAAATTGTGGATGTATTTTTGACTACTGGTTTTGAAGGAGGAAGACATCAAAGAAGAATAGACAAAATACCTATAAAATAAGAGATGTCCCTTATTAAAATGGTTTTACAGTTCTTTTTTTAAACAGAGTATATAGTAGTATTCCCGTTGTCATTCCCAATATATCGGCAATAAAATCAAACCAGCTACCATTTCTTTCGGGAATATAGAAAACCTGTATCAATTCTGACAAAGCTGCATATACAATTACTGCAAAAAAAATAACCATTTGATTTTTCAATGGAATGAATGTTTTTGTATAACCGAAATCAAATAAAATTAAGAATTGCAGGAAAAGAAAAATAGCAAAATGTATAACCTTATCAATATGATCAATTTGGAAAATACTTCTCGTTGGTATATTTTCACCCGGAATAAAGAGAACAAAAGCACTTAATAAAAACCAAATTATTGTTTTCCAATACTTGTAAAAAAAGATTTTCAAGTGTTCATATTTTATCGAAGAGAAAAATCGTATCCTATTTTTCAAGTATTAATAAACTCCTGTTATTAAGATACTGCTTTAATGAGGGTTCTGATCTTATTGATTTTACATTTACTGTAAGAGTATTGTCAAAACCGCCATAAGCAATATAATGAAAAGCCTGACTTAAACTTTGCTCTGTTTCATCACCCCAATCGCTGGTTAAACCGTCTTCGGCATAGCAATCGGGCATTAATCCACCGAAATAATCTCCATAGCCTTCAGCGTTTAATAGTTGAGTAGTTATCGGGAACAAAGCCCAATCCTGAAATACAAATCCATACATGCCAACCGGCTTTCCATGAGTGGGAGAACCAATGATAAAAACTTCCATATAAGGTTCCAGGCTATTGATGACCAATTCACTGGCAGAGGCAGATGCACTAGTTGTAATAAAAAATACCCTGTTTAGATCAAGGTTTAACTCATTTTCTGAAAAATACAAAGTTGTATCTAACTCAGGACCAACTATTTCATTATGAATTGAAGTATAAAAAATTTCACCGGCAGTTTCAGCCGGCATTATTATTTCACATAATTCTTGAGCTAAACTGACATAGCCACCACCGTTATATCTTATGTCAAGGATTAATTCGGTGATGTTATTAGCCTGAAAATATGTTATTACTTCTTCAAGTTCTTCTTTGCTGTATCCAAGAAAGCTATCGTATACAATATAACCAGTTTTATGCCCGGAAATAGTATAAATATTAGAAAAAAGTACCGCGTTTTGAGTAATGGTTGATTTATCAAGAGTGATTGTTTTCAGTGTTCCTGTATTGTCATAAATTTCGAAGGTGAATGTGGCAGGATCATAATCGAAAAATGATTCGTAATCATCAAATGATATTGCAGGTATTCCATTTATTGTACTGACGATATTGCCTCGTCGAATACCCAGATCATAAGCTTCAGAGTTTTCATAAACCAGGGGAACACGAAGGTTTCCATCGGCATCAAATTTTAACAGGAAGCCAAAACCAAAATATTCTCCTTCTTCAAATAATGATTGTATTGCATCCAGTTTATCAATAAAACTCCAATGATCAAGGGGTTTATACATCAAATCATCAAGCAGGTCCTGAGGAGTACTGTACTGGAATATATCAAGATCAGGTACTTTATCATTCCATAGGTACCAGTATTTCATTACCTCATCAACAAATATATATACACTGTCTTCGTTGTTGTCTGCCGGGCCGTTGTCTTCCTTTTTATCGGTACAACCAAATAAAAAGGTAACAATTACAAGTATCAATAAAAGAAATGTATTAAATCGCTGCGTTTTCATTTTTTATTTATTATTACAACATAAATTGTACGTAAAATGACCTTTTTCGATACATAATTACAAAACATTTCGATTTATTCTGACAATAAAGCCTAAAGAAATAGCTCGTTTTTATGAAAGTAATTGCCTTGTCAGCTTTATGCGTTGATTATTACCCTGAACGGGGAATCAGTAAACCGGGAGGTAACAGCCTGAATTTTGCTATTAATGCAAAAAAAATAGGTTCTGAAGAAGTAGCTGTTGCTGGCTTTATTGGTGATGATATCGGGGGTAAACAAATCATTGAATTGCTTAACAAGAATGAGATTACTACAAACCTTCTTTACATTAAGGATGGGGAAACCGCATCTAATAAACTTTACAATACACCAGACGGAGAAAGGTATTCGAAACCCGGAGACTGGCAAAACGGAGTGTTTAATGCTTTTGATTTTTCGGAAAGCGATTACATGAATATTTTAACATATGATGTGATAGCAATTCCCTATACGGATAAGAAACTTGAGGTATTGATACAGAAGACTTATAGAAATAATAAAATAGTAGTTGATTTTCTTCACTTCGATGATGATCAAATTCTTTCGAAATTTCTTCCGGATATTGAAATCGCCTTTGTTAGTACACAAAAAAAAAATCTGGAAAAACTCGAACAGATTTCTAATGAGAATAAAAAAATGGTTGTAGCTCTGCTTGGTGCTGAAGGCAGTGCTGTTTTCTATCGCAACAAGAAGTATTTTCAACCTGCTATTAAAGTTGAGAAAGTTATTGATACCACAGGATGTGGAGACGCTTACCAGGCAGCTTTTTGTATAACATATTTTACCAGACAAAACATCAGGGAAGCAATGTTTGAGGGGGCAATCAGGGCATCGGAAGTCTTAAAGAAATTCGGTGGAGCAGGGTAGAAGTTAAGATCTTTCCCATTTTGTACCTTCTTTCGTATCATTAAGTGTAATACCAATTTCAGAAAGCCGTTTACGAATATAATCAGAAGTTGAATAATCATTTTTCATCTTTGCTTCCATACGCAGGTCTATAATTAATTTCAAAAGTTTAGTATCACTTAATGATTTTTTTTCTGCTTTTAATCCAAGGATATTTTCTGTAGTAATTTGCATAAATGTTTTTAAATCATTCAGTTTGCTTTCAGTAATACTTACTTTATTATCATCTAAGACTAATAGGTTGATTAGATCACCTAATTCAAATAATACAGCTATCGCTATTGCAGTGTTTAAATCATCATTTAATGCTGCATAAAATCGATTTTTATATTTCTCGAGATTAAAAGAAGATCCTTTACCTTTTGGTTTTATAAGTTTAATTGATTCAATTGCTCTAAATAAACGTTTTAAACCCTTTTCTGAAGCCTGAAGTGCTTCATTTGAAAAATCGAGTGTACTGCGGTAATGAGACTGAAGAATAAAAAAACGGATATTCATCGGGCTGTAAGCCCGTGTAAGTTTTTTGTGAGTGCCGGAGAATAATTCACGTAATGTGATAAAATTATTTAATGACCGGGCCATTTTTTGCCCATCGATTGTGATCATGTTATTATGCATCCAGTATTTTACATGTTCATGACCATTCGCAGCAACAGATTGCGCAATTTCACATTCATGGTGAGGGAATAGAAGGTCTATGCCGCCACCATGAATGTCGAAAGTTTCACCAAGGTATTTGGTTCCCATAGCAGAACATTCCAGGTGCCACCCGGGAAATCCTTCACTCCATTCAGACGGCCATTGCATAATATGATCAGGAGTTGCTTTTTTCCAAAGTGCAAAATCCAGTGGATTTTTTTTATCAGATTGTCCGTTCAGTTCACGTGTATTTGCCAGCATATCTTCAATTTTACGACCTGAAAGCCGGCCGTAATTGTATTTCTTATTGTATGCTTCGATATCGAAATATACAGATCCGTTTACTTCATATGCAAAACCGTTGGCAAGTATATTTTTAATCATTTGTTGTTGCTCAATAATATGACCTGAAGCCTGAGGTTCGAGGCTGGGAGGCAAAGTATTGAGTTGTTCTAATACATGTTGAAATTCAAGTTTATATTTCTGGACTATTTCCATAGGTTCAACCTGTTCCAACCGCGCTTTTTTTTCAATCCTATCCTCACCTTCACCGCTGATTTCATCTTCCAGATGGCCTACGTCCGTAATATTTCTGACATAGCGTACCTTGTAACCTAAATACATCAAATACCGGAATAATACATCAAAAGTAATGGCCATTCTAACATGGCCAAGATGAGGTTCACTATATACTGTCGGGCCACAAACATAAAGTCCGACGAAAGGTGAATTCAAAGGAATAAACTGTTCTTTTTGTCGTGAAAGGCTATTGTATATGCTAAGTTTATGATTCATCTGTATTAATCAATTCGTGATCTGGCAAAGGTAAAAATTATTCCAGCAGTTAAATTTTCAATTGTGGCATTTAAATCAACCAAGATAAAAAGAAATAAACAATATGATAATGGAAAAATCATTTCAGATTGTCTGTATTGAATTGGACTAAGGCAGCCTCATAACCTATCTCAAAAATCAACTTTGCTTTTCGCAGATCAAGCAGACCATAATTTTTAAGTTTTTCAGGCTCAATAAATACATCAACGTCCTGTTTCTTGCGATAGATTTCAGAAGCAATAGAGAGATGAAAAGCTCTTTCAACCACCTGTACAGGGTTTTTAATTTTGGTTTGTTCCCCAAGCGGATTTGTATGAACTGCTATAATTTTTTTACATTTCTTTTTAAGAGGTTCTATTGGCAAATTATCCATAATACCGCCGTCAATATAAGGAATACCGTCTATTTTAGTAGTTTCGAACAAAAGAGGTATGCTCGAGGAAGCTAATAACAGGTCAACAAGCAGACCTTTATCAAAATAAGTAATCGCCCCTTTTTGAAAATTCGTTGCTGCAACAACAAGAGGAATCTTCAAATCTTCAATATTTTTTGTGCGCAGAGTATTGGACAATAACTTTTTTAAGCCTGTTACATTGAAAAATCCTGAACGTGGAAATGAAAACCGCATGAATTTAAATAACTTCTTATTGGAGAAGATATTCAATATTTCTTCCGGAGAAAATCCATCAGCATAGAAAGCACCGGCCAATGCTCCTGCACTTGTTCCACTGATCATCCCGATTTTGATTTTCTTTTCTTCTATTGCTTGTAATACACCCAAATGAGCTATACCCCGAACGGCTCCGCCGCTTAACGCGATGCCGGTTTTGTATTTTTTACCAAAAATTCTCATTATCTTAAGATATTATAATAAAACCAAATGCAATTCATCTTGTTTTATAGTAAATATATAGAATTATGAAACCGAGAATCGCTTTTTTTGATACCAAACCATACGATAAAGAAAGTTTTACTGAAATTAATAATAAATACGGTTATGAGTTAAAATTTTTCAGGTACCATCTTACGCCTGATAATGTTGTTCTGGCGCAAAATGCAGATATAATCGTAGTATTTGTTAATGATACAATCAATTCCTTAATGATTGAGGAACTTGTTTCTTTTGGAGTAAAACTAATCGCATTAAGATGTTCAGGATTTAATAATATTGATTTAAAAGCTGCGAAAGGAAAAATCAGAGTTGTGCGGGTTCCAGCATATTCTCCAAATGCTGTTGCTGAACATACAATTGCTCTGATGATGACTCTGAATAGAAAGATCCACCGTGCGTATTACAGAACCCGTGATGCCAATTTTTCTTTGCATGGTTTGATGGGATTTGATATGCTCAATAAAACAGCAGGGGTAATTGGAACAGGTAGGATCGGGAAAGCTCTCATCCGTATTTTATCCGGTTTTGGAATGAAAGTAATTGCATATGATCCCTATCCCGATTGTGATTATGCAAACAAGAACGGATATGAATATGTTGAATTAAATACTTTGTTTAATGATTCAGACATTATTTCACTGAATTGTCCTTTGACGAAAGAGACAGAATACCTTATCAATAAAAAAACCATTGAACTGATGAAGAAAGGAGTAATGCTAATCAATACGGGGAGAGGGAAACTGATCAAAACATATGACCTGATACAAGCTCTTAAATCGGGTAAAATAGGCTCTGCCGGATTGGATGTTTACGAAGAGGAAAGTGAATATTTCTTTGAGGATTTATCAGATCTGGTTTTAACGGATGATATTCTAGCCCGTTTGTTAACATTTAACAATGTAATTATTACATCACACCAGGGATTTTTTACAAAAGAAGCCATGGATAATATTGCAAAAACAACCATGCAGAATATTCATGATTTTATTTCAGGCAGGGAATTAATAAATGAAGTATCAGCATGATCGTATAGTTCAAAGAATTTAAATTATCGTTCTGTCTCCTAATTTTTTTGAAAGGCGTTTTCTCAGATCATTCAGTACAATTAATTTTTGCTGAAGCAGAGTTAAGCTTTCAAAATCCGAATTGTTTTGCGCCTGCAGGATTTCCTGCTGAGTCTTTTTAATCAGATGGATTACTTTTTTGTTTTTAAAAGCCATAACAAATTCCGGAAGGATTTCTTTTAATTTCATTCCTTCATCCTGGTGCAGTACTTCCTTTTTTCGCCATATGGTGCTAAGTTCATAATTGTCGGTTGTGAGATCTACTGCAACTTTACATATATCAGGATTTTCATTGTGAGTATATTGCTGAAGTGAAAACGTTTCCTGAGAATTATACCTTCTTAAAATTTCAGAGTAAATCAATTTGTATACGGGATGGTGGAATTCAAGCTCGTCATTTTTTAGTTCCCGAACAACATAATCAAGAACTAACTGCGTGTCATTTTCCAGACGTAATTCTGCATTGGCAAACCGCAACAATATCCTTATCAGGTCTTTCTCGTGAGGGAATTCGTTATCGATTTTTAATTCCGGTTGAGACTTTGTTTTGTTGGGAGGAGTATAATCGGGATTATAATAAGACCTTTTGGATTGTTCATACGCTTTGTTTCTTCTGATCTTAAATGTTTCATTGTAAAGGATGCCTTCGTCAATCTCGAGTATCTTGCTACATTCACGGATATATACTGATCGTACAATATTATCGGGGATTACAGCAATGGAGCGAACAACATCTGTTATTAAAGTTGCTTTTTTTACCGGATCAGACTCCGCATCTTTCAGAAGGAGACGGGTTTTAAATTTTATAAAATCAGATTCGTTATCTGCTATGAAATTCAGGAATTCTTCATTGCTGTGTGATTGGGAAAACGAGTCAGGGTCTTCTCCTTCAGGCAATAACAAAATTTTAATATTCAAGCCTTCCTCCAGGATAAGGTCAACTCCTCTTAAAGATGCCTTTATTCCGGCTTCATCGCCATCGTACAGCAACGTAATGTTCTTTGTGAAACGTTTAATCAGGCGAACTTGCTCCTGTGTGAGAGCGGTTCCCGAAGAAGAAACCACATTCTGAATTCCTTCCTGATGCAGACTGATAACATCGGTATAACCTTCAACAAGAAAACATTTATCATATTTAATAATTTCATTCCTGGCGAAATACAGGCCATACAACACATGGCTTTTGTGATAAATTTCTGATTCGGGCGAGTTTAAATATTTTGCAGCTTTTTCATCTTTTTTAAGGATTCTTCCACCAAAACCAATAACCTGTCCGGATAGACTGTATATAGGAAATATAATTCTTCCTGCAAAACGATCAAACTGATAATCTCCCTTGTCAATTGATAAACCTGTTTTTGTAAGGTATTCCAGTTTGTAACCCTTTTGAATTGCCAACTTAGTAAATGCATCCCGCTGTTCTAATGAATATCCAAGTTGAAATTTCTCAATGGTATTTTCACGAAAGCCTCTTTCTTTGAAATAGGCAAGCCCGATTGCTTTGCCTTCTTCCCGGTGAAATAACCATTCTTTGAATTGTTTTAATGCAAACTCAGAAACAGAAAGTAAGCTTTCACGTTCATTGATATCCTTTTTTTCTTCTTCACTAAGATCTTTTTCAACAATTTCTATGTTGTATTTTCTGGCCAAGTATTTTAATGCTTCCGGATAGGAGTATTTTTCATGCTCCATAAGAAAGCTCACAACATTCCCTCCTTTGCCGGAACTAAAACACTTAAAGATTCCTTTCGCCGGGCTTACAAAAAAAGAAGGTGTTTTCTCATCGGTAAACGGGCTTAATCCTTTGAAATTTGCCCCGGCTTTTTTCAATTTCACAAAATCACCGATTACTTCGACTATGTCGGCTGCAGCAAAAATTCTATCAATTGTAGACTGGTCAATCATGGGGCGGAAATCAACTGTAAATGACGGCTTGTAAAAGTACGATTTTTTAACCATACTAAAGACCGGTGAGTAGTGATAGTTCATTGATTTGTGTATTTTTGTTTACAAGCTCAATACATAATAACTTAATGAAAAAACTGGTAGTTCTTACAGGATCAGGCATAAGCGCTGAAAGTGGGTTAAAAACATTTCGTGATTCCGGAGGTTTGTGGGAGAATTATGATGTGATGCAGGTTGCCAGCTACGATGGCTGGCTTATGGACAGGGAACTTGTTCTAAAGTTTTATAATGAAAGACGAGCTCAATTGAAAGATGCAAAACCCAACGCAGGACATATGGGATTGGTTGAACTTGAAGAGTATTATGATGTCTATATTATCACTCAGAATATTGACAATCTGCATGAACGTGCCGGAAGCAGAAATGTTTTGCATTTGCATGGTGAACTCACCAAAGCACGAAGCATAGGCGATGAATCCCTGGTTTATGATATAGGGTATAACAGCATTACTATTGGAGACAATTGTGAAAAAGGATATCAGCTCCGGCCACATATTGTTTGGTTTGGAGAAGCTGTTCCGGCTATAGAAGAAGCTGCACGAATTGTAAGTACTGCGGATATTCTGGCGGTTATCGGGACCTCTCTGGTGGTATATCCTGCCGCTGGCCTGATCGATTTTGCTCAGAGTGACATTCCGTTGTATTTGATTGATCCAAAAGAGATAAAAGCTCCTTCATACAGAAAGGTTGATTTTATTAAAGAAAAGGCAAGTGTTGGAGTGAAGATTTTAATGGAAAAATTAACTGGAAGCAAATAATTCTCAAAAACATAGAGGTTCAATGCCTGTCCGGCAGACAGGCATCAGACTTTTAAAATAAAATATGAACTGATGAAGAAACTGTTTGTTTTATTGCTAATCCTAATATCCGTTAGCATAAATGCCCAAAGATTTCAGGGAGGATTGATGGGAGGATTCAATGTCAGTCAGATTGACGGGGATAACTGGGCGGGTTATAATAAAGCAGGTTTGGTTGGCGGGGCTTATGTTTTTACCGATTTTACCGAGAGATGGGGAGCTCAGTTGGAAATACGGTATACTTCAAAGGGATCAGCAACACCAAAAAGTTATTATCCAAAAATAAAATTTCGTTTGCAATACATAGAAATACCTTTATTGGCCAAATTTGAAATCATCAACAACCTTGATTTACAGGCCGGAGTTTCTTTTGGTTATCTTTTCAGTGCTGCGAGAAATGATGGAGACGGATATGTAAAATTCGAAGAAATACCAAACAGAACGGAGATAGCTATCTGTACAGGCCTGAATTATTCATTTTTCGAAAGATTTGATGTAAATCTGAGATATTCTTACTCTGTATTTCCAGTATTTTCGAAATATACGGGAGCAACATATGGTACCGGAGCCTGGTACAATAATGTCATTACCTTTGGAATTTATTTCAGGATAGGATAATTCTTTATCCGAAGAAGAAATAGGTAAGAAGAATAGCTGCAACAACGGCAGTCAGATCAGCTATTAATCCACAGGTTACGGTGTACCTGGTTCTGCTGATCCCAACGGCACCATAATAAACAGCAATTGTATAAAAGGTTGTTTCCGTTGATCCCTGGACTATTGAAACCAACCTGCCCGCAAAACTTTCCGGGCCAAATTTTGGATTTGACAATACTTCTACCATCATTCCACGTGCACCGCTGCCACTCAAGGGTTTCATAAAGGCTGTAGGCAAACCGTCAACAAAGCGTGTATCTGCTCCCAGTGAAGCAAAAAACCAGGCAATGCCATCGGTAAGGAAATCCAATGCTCCCGAGGTTCTGAAAACACCAATGGCGAATAGCATAGCTACTAAATATGGAATGATTGTTATAGCTACCTGAAAACCTTCTTTGGCTCCGTCGATAAATGTTTCGTAAAGGTTTATTTTATTTTTTATGCCGGCAAAAAGAAAAAACACAATAAAGCCGAATAAAATAATATTACCAGCCAACACAGTAGCTACCTGCATTTGATCCTGAGGAAGAGTGCTTAAAAATCCGAATAGTAAAGCGATTAAAAGACTTAATCCTGCCAGATAGGCAAAAACAATTTTATTGAACAGATTAATTCTTTGAATAATCGACACTGCTAATAAACCTGCAATGGTAGAAAAAAAGGTAGTTAGCAATAAGGGAAGAAATATTTCGGCAGGATTCTGCGCATTTGCAGCTGCCCGAATTCCAAGTATACTGATAGGCACTAAGGTTAAACCTGATGTATTTAAAACAAGGAACATAATCTGCGCATTCGAAGCCGTTTCTTTTTTCGGATTGATTTCCTGAAGGTCCTTCATGGCTTTAAGTCCTAAAGGAGTTGCTGCATTATCAAGTCCCAGCATATTGGCACAGAAATTCATCATCATAGAACCCATGGCAGGATGCTTATCAGGCACATCGGGAAAAATTTTACGGAAAAAAGGAGCAAATAACCAGGCAATCATGTTCACGGCACCTCCTTTTTCTCCAATTCGCATAATACCAAGCCAAAGTGTCATTATTCCAATAAGGTATATGGAAATCTCAATACTAACTTCTGCAGATGTAAAAGTTGACTTGACCATTTCAGGAAATACATCCCTGTCAGCCAGTGTGAATGTTGTCCAGAAAGAAATATCGAAACCCTGTTGAAGAAAATACAAAGTGGTTCGTACAATAGCTACAATAAGAGCCACAATAAAAAATCCTATCCAGATGTAATTGAGAACCATAGAGTAAAAATATAATTAAGCAAGGGCAAAATCAAGTTGTTTTTTGGACAGGTTTGTACGCAAGACAACGATTTTTACAGGGTCCCCCAATTGAAATTTATTTCCTGTCTGTCTGCCTGTAATACAATAGTTGTCTTCATCGTACTCATAGAAGTCATCCATCATGTCTCGCGTAGCCACCATTCCTTCACACTTATTTTCAATAATCTCAACAAAAATGCCGTATTCGGTAACTCCTGATATTATTCCTTCAAATTCCTTTCCTATTTTGTCCTGCATGAATTCTACCTGTTTGTATTTTACAGATGCTCTTTCGGCCTCGACAGCTTTTTGTTCCATATCGGAAGAATGGCGACAACGATTTTCATATTTCATTTTGCTCTTGGATGGGTGTCCATTCATGTAATCATATAACATGCGATGAACCATCATGTCAGGATAACGGCGAATAGGAGAAGTAAAGTGTGTATAGTATTTGAATGCTAATCCATAGTGCCCGATATTTGTTATTGAATAAACTGCCTTAGCCATAGATCTAACTGCCAAAGTCTCAATTATGTTTTGTTCGGGTTTTCCTTTAATTTCATTCAGAACATAATTGATCGATTTTGAGATTTTGTTTGTATCATTAAGCATGATATTATGTCCGAACTTTCTGACAAAACCTGCAAATTTTTGAAGTTTCTCCTGGTTTGGCTTATCATGAATTCTATATACGAAAGTTCTTTTTTCCTTTTTCCCCTTCTTGTTCCCTATAAAATTTGCTACTCTTTTGTTGGCCAATAGCATAAATTCTTCCACGAGCTCATTGGATAAACCGTGCTCCATAAACTTTATTCCAAGGGGCTTTCCATGTTCATCGAGATCAAACTTTACTTCCTCGCGTTCAAAAGAAATGGCGCCTTTGTCAAAGCGATCTTTTCTTAATTTTTGTGCCAGGTTGTTAAGAATTTGCAACTCATTTGCAAAATCCCCTGTACCTTTGTCAATCCTTTCCTGAGCTTCCCGATAAGTAAAGCGACGATCGGAATAAATAACCGTTTTACCAAACCATTCGTCAAGAAGATTCGCATCCTTATCCAATTCAAAGACAACCGAAAAACATAATTTTTCTTCTTTTGGGCGCAACGAACAGATATTATTTGACAGACGTTCGGGAAGCATAGGGACGACGCGATCGACCAGGTATACGGAGGTTGCACGCTCACAAGCTTCCGCATCAAGAAGACTCTTTGATGATATGTAATGCGTAACATCGGCAATATGAATTCCAACTTCCCAATTGCCATTGGTAAGCTTTTTTACTGACAGAGCATCGTCAAAATCTTTGGCATCGTCAGGATCGATTGTGAAAGTTGTTGTTTTTCTGAAATCTTTTCGTTCTTTATAATCGGGATCGGTTATTCTATCATTGATCTCATTGGCGGCTTTTTCAACCTCTTCACTGAATTTGTAGGGCAATCCAAATTCAGCAAGTATGGCATGCATTTCGGTTTCGTTTTCTCCGGGGTCACCTAATATTTCAACGATCTCACCAAAGGGATTTTTTGCTTTTTCCGGCCAGTTTGTTATTCTTACATATACCTTTTGTCCGTTCTGCGCATTTTGTAATTTATCAAGGGGAATAAAAATGTCGAACGGCATCTGCCGGCTATCTGGGATACAGAATGCATACCTGTCTGATATTTCGATCGTACCGACAAAATTAGTCCGGGCGCGCTCCAACACTTCAACAACTTCTCCTTCAGGATTTAATTTTTTCTTTCTTGCGAAAAGATAAACCTTAACCGTGTCACCATTAAGCGCATGATTTAAATTTTTTTGCGAAACGAAAATATCCTCTTCAATGGCATCTGTTACAACAAATCCATAGCCTGCTGTGGTAATTTCAATTTTTCCAATGATATGCCCTCCTTTTGATTTTAGTTTAAACTTACCGGTATATACTTCTTCTATATAACCGTCTTTCAGCAATAAGGATAAGGACGAAAGGATTAACTTTTTTTCTTCGGGATTTTTGATCAATAAATACCTCGCAATTTGTTTGTAGTTAAAAGTCTGGGAGGGATTATTGGCAAAAGCACCTAATATATTGTTTTTCAGAGCATTTACGTTCAGATTTCTTCCTTTTATGTTCTTCTTTTTCTTTGTCATGTTTGTATAAAGTTCTTTTTGCAAAGTAAGAATAATATCAGAGCTTTTGCTAAAATTTAAAACAATCGGAATTTTAAGGTCATGAAATTTTGAGATAAGTTTCATTAAGACAATATGTTAAAGAATTCTATAATGGATGAAATACAAAGAATTTTGAAATTATCAATGTTTTATTGTTATTTTTGCAGCCGGTTTACTTGTATTATCCTTTTTTTTACAGAAAAAATTATTTCTTACGAAATGGGAATAATACAGATTGATATAAGCATTAAGAGCGGAAGATATTGATAGGTTTTAAGTAATTAATGCAAAATATCTGGCGGTGAAAAAAAGAATTTGCTACATATTAACCAGCACTATCGTTTCTCCCGAACTTTATTTTAGAGATTTCTGATTCATTTGAATTAACAATTCAGATAAACAAGTACTGCATGGACATTGACGGAAAACTGTTTAAAAAATTCCTTGAAAGACAAGAGTCACTTGAAAAGCATCATGCTGTGTTTGCGAAAGGCAAACAAGATGCAAAAGGAAAACTGACTGCAAGAGAAAGAATACAATTGTTGTTCGACCCAGACACATTTAATGAGATAGATGCTTACTCAAGGACTGCAGTTACTGATTCGAATTTTGGCAAGATCATTGATGCATATGGTGACGGAGTAATCATTGGACATGGAAAAATAACGGGAAGAACTGCTTTTGTTTATTCGCAGGATTTCACGGTAATGGGGGGATCGTTGGGGACAGTTCATGCTACAAAAATTGCCAAAATTCAGGATATGGCATTGAAAATGGGAGCCCCAATCATTGGTATTATTGATTCCGGAGGAGCAAGAATCCAGGAAGGAGTTGCCAGTTTAGCAGGTTATGCATCCATATTCAAAAGAAATGTAGAATCTTCAGGTGTTATTCCCCAGATATCTGTAATTATGGGACCTGCCGCAGGAGGGGCTGTTTATTCACCTTCTATTACTGATTTTGTATTTATGACAAACAATACAAGCTATATGTTTGTAACCGGACCTAATGTAGTAAAGGAAGTGCTTAATGAAGATGTAAGTTTTGATGAATTGGGGGGGGCAATGGTCCATATGAAAAAAAGCGGAGTTGCTCAATTTGTTTATGAAGATGAAGAAAACACGCTTCTCGGTGTGAAAAAACTGCTTTCTTATATCCCGGCGAATAATCTTGAGAATCCACCAAGAGTTGAAATGTGCGATAAAAATATTGATCCTGAGCCAAAGTTACGGGAAATTGTACCGGATGATACAAACAAACCATACGATGTGAAAGATATCATCAAATTGATAATGGATAAGGATAGCTTTTTTGAGATTGCTGAATACTTTGCACAAAGTGTAATTGTTGGGTTTGGACGTCTTATGGGTCAAACGATCGGGATCCTGGCAAATCAGCCAAAGATTATGGCTGGTGTGCTGGATATTAATTCTTCCGTAAAAGGAGCAAGATTTATCCGGTTTTGCGATTGTTTTAATATCCCAATACTTACGCTTGAAGATGTACCGGGATTTTTGCCTGGGATAGACCAGGAACACAATGGAATAATCAGACACGGAGCCAAGCTTCTTTATGCTTATGCTGATGCAACTGTACCTAAAATAACAGTGATTATAAGAAAGTCATACGGAGGAGCATATTGTGTAATGAATAGCAAAAACCTTGGAGGAGACTTTAATTTTGCATGGCCAACAGCTGAAATTGCTGTAATGGGTCCTGAAGGTGCAGTTTCTATATTGTATCGCAAAGAATTGCTTGAATCTGACGATCCTACCAAACTTAAAAAAGAGCTTACAACAAAATACAGAGATGAAATAGCTAATCCTTATGTGGCTGATGAAAAAGGGTATATTGATGAAGTTATTGATCCTGCTATAACAAGGTCAAAGTTAGTTTTTGCTTTTGAAGCTTTAGAGAATAAACATATTAACAGTCCTGCAAGAAAGCACGGAAATATTCCTCTCTAAAAATAAAATTTATAATCATTAAGCAATTACCTGAAAGTGTTGGAAGAATATTTTTGTGTTCAATAAAAAATGTCATATTTGTGGTTGTAGCTGCAACTTGATTTAATAACTGCACTATGAAAATAAAGAGTCTCTTAATTGCAAACAGAGGAGAGATAACCATTCGAATTTGTCGTACGGCTAAGAAACTTGGGATCAAAACATATGGCATTAAAACTTCCAAGGAACCCAATGCATATTATCTGACTTTTCTTGATGAGATTATTGATTTTAGTGATTCTCTGGAAGATATTCCGGAATTTCTTGATGTTGAACGTATTGTTTATGCAGCAAAAACACATAAAATAAATGCTATACATCCGGGATACGGCTTTTTAGCGGAAAGTCCGTATTTTGCTCAAAGATGTGAGGAGGAAGGAATTATTTTTATAGGACCTTCACCACAGTCAATTTATAAAATGGGCAATAAAACAATAGCGAAACAGATCGCAAATTCACAAAAAGTTCCTTTATTAAAGGGAAGTCACGGGAATTTAAGCAGTCCGAAAGAAACCCGTGAAATTGCCGGAAAAATAGGGTATCCTGTAATTCTTAAAGCTGCAGCAGGTGGAGGCGGAAGAGGAATGCGTATTGTTGAAAAATCATCTCAGATAGAAAAAATGTATAAACTGGCTTCAACAGAAGCAGAGAAAGCATTCAATGATTCATCTGTTTTTATTGAAAAATATGTCCGAAATCCCAAACATATAGAATTTCAGATCATTGGCGACAAACACGGAAATATTATTCACCTTGGAGAAAGAGAATGTTCAGTTCAGAGAAAACACCAAAAATTAATTGAGGAATCTCCATCGCCTGCTTTGGATGAAAATCTCAGAAAAACAATGGGTGATGCAGCCATAAATATTGCAATGGCAACGAAGTATTATAGTGCAGGTACTGTTGAATTCCTTCTCGATGATGATAATAAATTTTATTTCATGGAGATGAACACAAGGATACAGGTAGAACATTCTGTTTCGGAGGAAATTACCGGGTTAGATATTATTGAATTGCAAATAAAAATTGCACAGGGCGAGGAGCTGGAAATAAAGCAAAAAGACATTAAAATGAAAGGCTGGGCAATTGAATGCAGAATAAATGCTGAAGATGTTCAGGCTGGTTTTTCACCTTATTTAGGCCTCATAGATAAAGTTCAGTATCCAAGAAGTAAAAATATCAGAATAGACACAGGAATTACAGATTCATCTGTAGTAACTCCCTATTTTGATTCTATGATTGCGAAACTAATTGTACATGGAGAGAATAGAGAGAAAGCCATTAGTAATTCATTGAATGCATTGAATAAGTTTTGGATTAAAGGGATTAAAACAACTATTCCTTTCTGCAAATCTGTTTTAATGCATAAAAAATTCAAAAGCGGTGATTTTAATACATCTTTTATTGAAAAAGAAATGAGACTATTGTATCATCAGGACAAGGACGATGAAATGCTTGCTGCTTATCTGGCAACTTTTGATTTTGCTGCAGCACTTGAAACCGATCGTACTACACACATTGATTTTGAACAAGGGAAAAACATAAGTCCCTGGGTTTTAAACAAGCGTTTAAGATCTCTTTAATCCTATCGTTATGAAACTTAAAAAAAGCAAAGAAGCAGATACGGAATATATTGCAGTTTCATCTCAGAACAAAAAGTATAAAATAATAAATCCGTTTAGCGAGAATATTAAAATCAACAGCAAAAAGGTCGATATTAAAATTTTTGATGACGAAAATGGATTTACCTATATTTTGTATAAGAGAAAAAAATATTTGGTTGAGATTGTTGAGAAATCCCAGAATAAATATACTGTTTTGATCAATGGAGTAAGTTATACTTTTAGTATTGAAACCCCAATTTCGTATAAAAGAAAGAAATACCTGGACAAAAATAAATTAAAAAGTAAAATAGAACTGATTGGAGCCCCCATGCCGGGGAAAATTGTCGATATTCTAATAGATTCGGGGGCGAAAGTTAAGGAAGGAGAAGCAGTTCTGATACTTGAAGCAATGAAAATGCAAAATGAAATAATCGCTCCTGTTTCAGGTATCGTAAAAAAGATATTTGTGCGTCGTGAAGATATTGTCAATAAAGAAGATGTCCTGGTGGAAATAGAAAAACAGAAGAGTTAAATAGAAGATCAGATTTTCACCAGATTGTTTTTTATTGCAAAAACAACAAGACTGATTGAATTTTTTGAATCGGTTTTAAAAAGCAAACTGGATCGGTGTCGTTCAACAGTTCTTTGGCTAATGAATAATTCTTCTGAAATCTGCTGATTAGAGTATCCCTTACAAATTAATTCCAACACTTCTTTTTCTCTTGGTGTCAGGTCAATAACTCCTTCTCCGGGTTTGTTCTTTATAAGTTTCAGTAGCAATTCCTGAGAAAAATAATTCCCTCCGGTATGGACTTTTCTGATTGCGTCTGTGAGTTCATTATTATCAATATCTTTCAGGATAAAACCTTTTACTCCAAGATCAATCATCGTATTGTAATATTCAACGTCGCTGTACATTGAAAGTACAAGAACATGAAGATCAGGACATATTTCAAGAGCTCTTTTAGTAGTTTCTACTCCATCCATATCAGGCATGTTAATGTCCATTAATGCAACATGAGGGGTAAGGTTTTTTAAAAAATCAAGAAATTGTCTTCCATTGGAAGCTTCTATTACTACTTCCATATCATCTTCATTTTCAATAATGAATTTTAATCCATTTCGAAATAGTTGATGATCATCAATAATAGCAACCTGGATTTTAGGATTATTAGCCATGACTGGTAGGGTAGATTTTAAGTAACTGTTAATTTATAAATATACTACAAATTAATTGAAGCTCCTCGCCGCAAGCAGCGAGGAATCTTCGATCCTTCTTTGTTTTTTTTTGCGCTCGCTAACCCCGTAGCAAGCTACGGAGAATGCGCTCGCAGGATTCAACGATTAATTCATTGGTATGCTGATCTTACATTTAAAACCAATTGATTTTACAGGAAATTCGTATGTTCCATCAAGAGATTTTACACGACTGATTATATTTGATAATCCCATACCGTGTTGTTGCAGTTTGTTTAACTGATTTGCATTAAATCCTTTTCCATCATCGGAATAGATAAATAGTAGCCTTTGATCTGCTTCGTTCAATGAAATGTTGATCTTGTTTGCATTGGCATGTTTTAGCGTATTGTTTATTAGTTCTTTAAGAATCCTGTAATACGAATTTTCAATTGTATTGGAATAACGTTCATTTATAAGATTGCTTTCGAAAAGAACTTGTATTGAATCCGGCACTTTTTTAATAAATGTTTCAATTGCAGAAACAAGTCCATAATTATTTAAGATATGCGGGCTCAAATCATTTGATACATCCTTTGTAGTTATAATAGCTTCTTTAATAACCTCATTCAATTGTTCAATAATGTATTTTCGTTTTTCTTCATCTTTTGTATTTTCAAAAGAATTTACATACATTTTTATGCTTGATAGTAAGGGGCCAAGATCATCATGTAAATTTTTTGCAAACCGGTCTCTTTCCTGTTCTTCGGTCTTAATTACAGCATCAAGAATTTGTTTTTCCATTTGTTTTCTTTCAGAAATATCGCGAAGAGTAATTATTATACCCTGAATAGAAGGGTGATTCAACATATTTATAGCTACGGCTTCCAGGGGAATCCACCGATCATTTGTATGCTGCATTTTTATTTCCATTGAAATGACTTTATTCTCATTGGAAAGTATGGATGCAAGTTTTTCATGAGCAATTTCAATGTCTTCAGGAGCCACCAGATCAATAGCTTTTCTTCCAACAAGATATCCTTCTTTAAAGCCAAGAACATTTTTTGTAGAGGGAGTATCGTATAAAATTGTCGTATCATGATCAACAATCAATACAATGTCAGAAAGCTGATGAACGATAGACCGGAATCTATCTTCACTTCTTCGCAATGCATCCTCAACTCCTTTTTGATAAGTTATGTCTCTTCCGATGCCTATAATTTCCTGAACTTTTTGATTTTCATCCAAAACGGCCTTATCACTCCATGCTATCCATCGCCAGCCATGCTTTGTAAATGCCCGTTGCTCTATATAGCAGGTATAAGGAGGATTATACAAATTTTCCATCGCTTTCATTGTAACTTTTTGATCATCTTCATGTACCAGAGGTATATATTTTTTGCCAATCAATTCATCTTCAGATTTTCCAAAAAGATCACAATATGATGGACTAACAAAGACAAATTTGCCTTTTATATCCAGTTTCACTACCAGATCGGTTTGCCCGGTTACAAGTAGCCTGTATTTTTCTTCACTTTGAGATAATGCTTCTACTGATTCCTTTCTTTTGAGAGCATTTACAAGAGTCTGACCGATAATACGCAATAGTACAATTTCATCATCCAACCATTTGCGTCCTGCCTTAATTAGTGCCAAACCCATGAAACCAATCAACTCTTCCTGATATAGCAACGGCACTTCAATAAAAGAATGAATTTTCTGATCTGCAAGTACAGATTTTAATAAGATTGCTTTATCTGGAATATCATTTGAATTTTCAATTTTAATAAGTTTATTGGATCTCATTTGTTTTGTATGCCAGTCTGAAATCTCAAAATCTACATCTTTGAACTGCTTTTTATTAATAGCAATCTTATTGTTATGCCATAAATGTGTTATACTTAATTTGTTCGTTGTGTAATTAAAGAGGAACAAGTATGCAGCATCAGTTTTTGTGAAAACACAAATTTCTTTAAAGGCTTTTTCAATATTATGATCTACTTCCTGTAAAGGGATGTTAATAAATCGAGAAGAAATATCAAAAATAAGTTTCTCAAAGTCATACCGATATTTAATATGCGCATCAGTTTTTTTCTTTTCATCAATGTCTTTTATAGCAGCAATGATTTTTTTCTCATCATTCAGAATTACAGGCTTCAAAGTAATATCAGTCCAAAAAGTGGATTTATCCAGTCTGCGGGATAACCATTCAAATTGATGTTCCCCTTTTTCAATAGCTTTTTCAACATGTTTGTATATTTCTTCGGCTGTATATGGAGCTTTACCCAGAGAAAATCTGTTTATATCTGTTGTTATGATACTTTTGTAATCAGTATTATACATTTGTAGTAAAGTATCATTTACATCTTCTATTTTTTTATTTTTTATATTAAAAATTGCAATTGCATCTGTAGTGGAATTAAAGATTTCCCGGTAATTACGCTCACTCTCAATAATTGCTTTCTCAGCCTCTTTCCGATCAGTAATATCAAGAAAACAACCCATGATAAGCTCTGATTTGGTCATCTCATTTTCAATAAGAACTGCCTGGTCATAAATCCAGATCTCCTGACCGTTTTTACATTTCCATCGATATTCAACTGAAATTGGTGTATTTGGCTTCATGGCCTTAAAAGAGCCTCCCACAATACTATAATCTGTTTTATTAATTCGCGAAATCCACAGGTTGGGGGTCTTATGAAAATCTTCCTGATTGAATCCGGTTAAAGACTCAATTTGAGCACTACACCAATAGGTATTTTCACGTGTCCCTTTTTCATAGGAATAATAAGCCATGGGAATTGACTGAAACAAAAGACGGATCTGTGCTTCACTCTGTTGCAATTTTAAAGTTCTTTCATTGACAAGAAATTCGAGATGATTTTTATATTTTTCCAATTCAAGTTCAGCATTCTTTCTATCTGTTACATCAATATTTATTCTGCCGAATAACCTTTTTTGTTTTGTCAGAACCGGAAAAACACGGTATTGAATGTATTTGATTTTCCCATTGATTTCTTTTTCAAATTCATCAATGAATAATTCATTTGCCTGGTTGTGAACATAGTTCAATACAATTTTTTTTATTCTTGCTTTTTCTTTTTCTGTTTTTCTTGCGGTTGGCAGGAAATCATAATCAAATAGCCATATAGGTTTGTTTAAATATTTTTCACGGGGAACTTCATAAATTAGTGACATTGCATAGTTCCAGTCTATTAGAATTCCTTCACTGTCAATAAGGCAAATACCCTCTGACGATTGCTCAACAAAACTCTTGAACAATTTATCAGTAAGTTCTATTGAATGTTCATTCTTTTTAGGCCAAATTCTTCTACCTTTCTTCATGAATTGCCTGGTTAGGAATTTTATAACGTAATGCCAGCGTTTCTATTCACAAACAACTATGTATCTATTCTAAAGGTATTAAATTTTTGTTGGACATTGCGTATGAAATTCCTTTTGCCAGGAAAATGAAAACTTTTGTTGCAATGAAATTATAATGGATTCATTATGGCAGGATTTTATATACATTTCCCTTTTTGTCGCAAACAGTGTTTTTATTGCGATTTTCATTTTACTGTATCATCAAAAAATTTCACACATATAATTCGTGCACTTAAAAAGGAAATAACAGAAAGGCGGCAAGAGTTTTTGACTATGCAATTCAACAGCATCTATTTCGGTGGCGGAACGCCTTCATTATTACCTATTGATGAGTTGAACAATATTATTGAACTGATTCAGGATAACTATTCAATACATTCTGGTGCTGAAATTACTCTTGAAGCAAATCCTGATGATTTATCAAAGGATTATTTATCAACCCTATACAATGAAACTTTGATTAACCGGCTAAGTATAGGCATTCAGTCTTTTAACGATAGGATACTAAAATTACTGAATCGCCAGCACAATTCAAAAATTGCTTATGATTCAGTTTGTAAGGCAAAAGAACAAGGATTTGAAAACATCAACATAGATTTAATTTATGGCATACCAGGCATGAGCGAAGACTTATGGATAAAAGATCTGGAAGCTTTCAGAACTTTAGACTTGCCTCATTTATCAGCATACCATCTAACAATTGAACCCAAAACAGTTTTCGGGTATTATTTAAGAAAAGGGAGAATTACACCTTTGAATGAAGAAGAAAGTCTCAGACAGTTTAACATATTGTTGCAGTTTGCATATAAGAATGGTTATGAACATTACGAAATATCGAATTTTGCCAAACCGGAATATCAATCAAAGCACAATCTTACCTATTGGAACAGGGAACCCTATATTGGGATAGGGCCTTCAGCTCATTCTTATACTATTCAACAAAGAAGATGGAATATTGCAAACAACACAAAATATTATCAATCATTGGACAATGATTCACACGATTATTTTGAATATGAGGACATAGACAAGAATACTTCGTATAATGAATATCTTCTCACATCTTTAAGAACAAAACAAGGGATTGAAATACCATACTTGGAGAATCTCTTCGGCAAGGAATACGTATTGCTCTTTGAAACATCCGTTCGGAAATTTCTTGATCAGGGACTTGTAATTAAAAACGGAACTAGATATTGCCTTGATGACAAAGGCAAATTTATTTCAGATTATATACTATCAGAATTAATGAAAGTGAATTAAAAAAGCCGTTTCCAATTCAGAAACGGCTTTAAGGTATGCAAAGAAATACGTTTTATTATTTCAGAGCCATACTTGTGGATCCAATTTCATAACCTTCAGCATAAAGACTGATAAAATAAGTACCGGGAATCAATTCTTCTGTTGCATCCCAGAAAACACAAAGATCAATATCTTCATTTGCATAATCAAGATCACGTTTTGCAGAATAGGCAATGGATTGATCATCAAAGTCTACAATTCCTCCTTCCGGAGAAGAGAGGACAACTTCATCAGGTCGACTGATACGAAGATAAATTGTCTTATTTCCGGCTTCTGCAACGGCATTTTCACGGATAGTAAAGCAAACTCTGATTTTTTCAATTTTGCTGATCCTGTCTTTTGGTTTGGAATTCTTGTTAAGACCCTCCGCGACAATATTTGTTGCAATGAGTTTTTGAGCAAACCTTACAGTTTCACTTAGTTCATGTGTTTTTATTGACAACTCTTCATATTCTGTGGATTTTTTTTGCAAATCCTGTCTTACCTGAACATTTTCTTCTGTGAGTTCACGATTACGAGTATTCAGTGAATCTATCTGTACAATATAGCTTTTCATTACTTTTCTCAGGGTTTCGAGTTCTCTCTGATACATCTTGATTTTTGTGGTACTTGAAGCTTGTCGCTTAAGCAGTGTTCTGATTCTATCCTGTTCTGCTTCAAGTTGCTGAGCAAGAGAATCATTTTGTGTTTTCAGCGTATCGTAAACAACAATGAGATCATTAAGTTCTCCTTCCAGCTTTGCTCTCTCACCTTCAACATATTGCAGATTTTCATTATGTTTAACAGTATCTGTATACAACTTAATACCCAGAAGGATTGCAATTACCGCAAGCGTAATCACCACTGCGATTAAGTACATAGGCACTTTTTTCTCCGGTGGAGGTGGCGGCATTGTTGGTTTCGAAGTGTTTGATTTAGGTTCCATAATTCAATTAAATAAGGTTATAGAAAACTAACTAATATATTGTCATTTTATTTTAATTGCACTGAAAAATTTCACTTTCATTGCTAATTATAAAGTATTCCTGTACAGCAATCAAAATTATACAAATAATTAAAATGCTTCATTGAAACCTAAATAAACTCCAACACTTTCATCGCCAAAACCAACATCAATACGTAAATTCATTCGGGGCTGCAATTCATACCTGTATCCCAGGCCTATGTTAAAAATACCTTTCTCTATTTCATGAGGTTCTCTATAAACAGTACCTCCTCCAAACCAGAACATAAGTCCGTGGCGTGAAAATTTCATTGTTTTTCTACTAAAAAAGGAATGACGATATTCCATCATGAGAAAAAGCATTGACTTATCACGAAATCGTCCCCAATAGTAGCCTCTCAGATCATTTGAACTTCCAAGTTTTAACATATCAGACCAGGGAATATCCTGGTAACCCATACGCGATTTCAATTGCCAGGCGAGCACAGATCCTTCCCTGATGATTGAAATATATTGGCGATAATCCAATTCAATTATTTGGTAATCAGAGATGCTGCCAAATGATTTGTTATAAAAAAGGCCTTCTAATTTGATAAGCAATCCTTCTGAAGCATTCGGGGGAAAATCGCGTGAATCGTATCCCAGTATAACTCCCACACCACGATTATCTATATTTGTCCCATATTTCAGAATGTTTTGATCTTCCAACATTAATTCTGAAATATCTGTTGCTTTCGTTGTATTAAAGTCTGCTTTTATACCAAGAAAAAGGTTTTTAAAGATTATGTACATAATAGTCGGGCTGATTCTGTAGCTTTCATCATGATACGAAGTAGTTTCATCTCCTTTTTCCACATCAAATGCTTTGTCCATACCAATACCCCAATAATGATCATCCATATTTCTATACCAGGCATCCAGAAAAAACCGCAACCTGTTATCAAACCAGTATGTGGTAAGATTCCCGGTTATATAAAAAGCTCCTTTTGTATTAAGACCAAAAGTGAAAGGGAATGTGGAATGGGATAAGTATGGGTTATTTCTCTTGGTTTTAAAACTAAGTAAAGCTCCGCTGGTTAAGAGAGCACCCATTTCCGGGTTGTATGCAGGCATAATAAATGGAGAAATTATTGGTGCTCCGGCATCAAACCTATCATTCTTTTTCTCTTTTTTATAAAGATGGGTTTCCTGGGCTTCCAGAGTGGAACCATTAACAATGAAAAAGGGAAGGATAAGAATAATTAATTTATTCACATCGTTTGTATTATTATGTGAATATCAAATTTATCCAAATATAATATACTGTCAAATGAAAAACCAAAGAACGCCATAACGTCAGGAATGTTCTTTTAATGAATTGTATTTAAAGATAAAAGGATAAAAAATACTCCATGTCTGGGCTATGGATGCATGTGTTCAAAGGTTTTTCGCAGTAAAAACAGATAATCTGAGGTAGGGATATTTCAATGGGTTGTATGAGAGGTTACGGTCTATTCATCGAATATTTCGGCGTAACGATGATAGGAAAAATTCATTCTTGGGAGCAATTCTTCATAGATTTCACCTGATTCCAGTATCTCATCATCACCATCTTCATAATACCATTTCACATTTATCTTTTTGAACTTCTGATTGGATTCGACAGCTTTGAAAAAATCGTGTAATTGTTTTGAAACGGCAGTATTAAAATATTCAAGATTGATTTCAAGTGTTAGTTCATCTTTGGAGAATTCTTTAACCCAGGCAATAAGCGGACTGAAAAAGTTGTGTGCATTTTCAGGGAGTGCTCTTCCGGTTATTTTTAATAATCCATCAGTATTGAACTGCACGGTTGGCAGACTGTCAGACCCTTCGATATACAAATTCTCCATTGAGATTGAATTAATTTATCTTTCGTTATAAAATTATGGTTTCTTCTTTAAATTGATTTAAACTATTGACAAAACTTAATTCTTGTGTGATAAAAATACTAAATCTATAAAGTAATATTTGTTTTTTAACTTAAATATATTTAACAATCAAGTTCTCTATTTCATTAAAATTAACAGGGTCGAATGGTATTACGTAAGAATTCTCATAGCGTTTCAAATAGGCAAGAGTATTTTGTGCAGAATGATCAATTAATATTCTTTTACCGGATTTCATTGCAAGTGCAATTTCTGAAAGTGTTCCGGGACCATTGCCAATGACAATAATCAAATCACATGTCAAAACAATGATATTGTTCCGGGCATTTCCCATTCCTGTTACTATTGGAATATCAACAAAAGAACTCATCCTGTTTTTATGATCATCCGGAATAATACCAACTGTAATTCCATTGTTCTCCCTTGCCCCTTTCATCGCTGCTTCCATAACTCCGCAATTTCTTCCTCCTGTTAACAAAACAAAATTCAGTTTCGCGACAATTCCTCCTACAACATAAGCCAACTCAATATTTTCCGGGTTTGCAGATTCTCCGGGGCCGATTATGCCAACAATATTTTTCGTCATGTATAATAAAGAGAATATCTATATCAATTTTCGCACTTCTACTGCTTTGAGAATAATTTTTGCAATCTCTTCGACAGAGAGAGTCATACAATTGAATGTAAGATCAAACTTAGTATAATCTGTATTTTTCCCTTCAAAATATTCTCTGAATTGTTTGCGTTTTTTATCAATATCCTTTGCATATCGTTCAGCTTCTTCCAATGATAATTCATGTTTTTCACTCACTCTTAATACTCTCCATTCCATTGGAGCCTCAAGGTTAATATGTAAAGAATTAGCAATATCACGTGTAATAGCAACTCCGCCTCTTCCAACAATTACTGCATTGCCCTCGAATGCAATATTACGGATCACTTTAGCAACCGTACTTCTTATTTTTCTGTCACTTTTATAATATTTGCTCAGATGCGCTGCAAGTATATCATCGATTATACCTTTCTGCTCATAATCAAAAACATATTGTATTCTGGATGGATGAAGATCCAGCTCTTTGGCAGATCCGCTCATTATTTCTTTTGTGATCATTTTCCACTGGATATTTTTATATCCTTTTACCAGCATTTTTTCACTCAGCTCATCAATGAGAACTTTTGCGACTTTTTTTGCCGGACAACCATAGAGTCGTGAAATGGTAATTACGGGTCCCGGGTGACTGGCATTACCAGATTCTTCCTGAAGGCGGGTTGACATATATTTGAGTAAATCTACCTTCATAGTGTATATAGGTATTTGTCGTTTCAATAAATTTAAGAATTCTATAATAATATTTCAAATTCTATTTCATTTTTAAATCAATTTCTTCAAGCAGAAACAATTGTTCATCAATATTTTATTTTAAAAGCTGGTGTTTTGTCAGATATTTTTTATTGAATTCCGTATTTTTATCGATTTATGTTCTATACTGTAAAAAATGAATAGTCATCTGTTTTGGATTCAACATCTGAATTTGCAACCACATCCTGAAGGAGGATTTTACAAAGAAACGTACCGTTCAAGTATTGAAATAGACCAAAAAATACTTCCTTTTGGATATTCCGGAGGCCGAAAACTTACCACAAGTATTTATTATTTGCTTAGATCAGGAGAAATTTCCAGGTTACACCGGCTAAAGTCGGACGAATTATGGTATTATCATTTTGGCAGTAGTTTAAGAATAGTAATGATTGATCAGGATGGGAAAAAGCATTCTAAAGTACTGGGAGTAAAATTGCAAAAGGCAGAGCAATTGCAGGTATTAATTCCTGCAGGAACCATTTTTGGGGCAGAGGTAATAGAACGAAATTCTTTTAGTTTGATGGGATGTATGGTATCTCCGGGATACGAATTTGATGATTTTGAAATTTGTGCAAAAGATGAACTACTACAAGCTTTCCCCAGACACTCTGAAGTTATTCTAAAGTTTACAAAGTAGTTCCTATTCTTCCTGTAATTTCGATTTGAGATAATAAGCTCCGGATATTACAATTTCAGCATCAAGCAAATCAGGATTAACCGGGTTAATTTCTGTAAGAATGTCAGAGGTTCTGCCGGTAGTGATCTGATGCAGTTTAAAAGTGGAGCTATCCAGTTTTTCAAAGAGAAAATAAGAATCATTGCGTTTGACCACTGCCTGATTATTCAAAGCAAAAACAGAATCGGTATCCACCAGGATTTTTCCTTTTACATACATTCCCGGTAATAGATGTTTGTCTGTATCAATAATTCTGGCATGCAGATTTATTGTATTATTTTCATCAACAGACCTTGTAGCTGCACTAATTATCGCTTTATGGGTTTTCTTCGGATCATTTATGGCATTGAATTCAATGCTTTGACCCTTTTGGACTTTAGCAGCATCCTGTTCAAATACCTTCAGGTGAAGTAAAACATTTGTGTTTCCAATGATTTCGAATACAGGCATTGCAGGTGTGCATAATTGTCCTATTTTTCCATTTGCTTTTGTAATATAACCTGAAATGGGAGACTTTAATGGAATGGATGATTTGATTTTATCGACATAGAGGCTATCGGTATTTATGCCAATAAATTCCAGGTGCTCTTTCAGAGCATAAAAGCTTGCCTCCACTTTTCGAAATTCATTTTGAGCCATCTGCATCTTTTTTAAAGATGTTGCGTTTTCAAGGCTTAATTCTCCCTGTCTTTTAAAATCTTCCTTATAATAATCATACTGACTCTTTGTTTCAAGATATTCTTTCTGGAGTTCTATATAATCGGGATGTTCAAGCACAGCGAGGTCCTGCCCTTTTCGGACATAATCACCAATATGTACAGCAATTTGTTTAATATATCCATTCATGGGTGCCGAAACATATGCCTGTTCATTCGCATTCGCTTCGATAGAGCCTGTGCAATGAATAATATCGGAAATCAAATGTTTCTGGATATAGCCGGTTTCAATGCCTGCCATTTCCACTTGCCCGGGTGATAGCCGGATCAGATTAGTATCAGGAAGATCAGCCTGAGAATTGTCCAAAGCATGTTTTTTCGAACAGGATAAAATTGCAATGCTCATCAAGCAAAACAAATACAGTTGTATTTTTTTAATCTCCATAAATTTCAAGTTGAATAGCAATTTGATTGTAATCATGAATAGCCAGGTAATATGCCTGTTTAATACTAATGGCCAAAGATATACTCTGAATGTATTCGGTATAGTCTATTTCTTCCGTATTCAGTTGAGCCGTGGCGGTATTAATCAATAATTCTGCTTCGTATAGAGCATTCTCCTGATAATACCTTATTTGTCTGAAATTTTTATTTAACTGAAACAACAAATTTTCGATCTCTAACTGGATTTGCATGGTTTCAAATTCAAGATTGTTCAAGGCAATCTCAGATTCAATTCGGGAATGTTTGATATCAGCTTGCTGTTTTGGAATCCATAGTGGGAAAGCAATGCCGATCTGCCAACCATAAAGATGTTTTAATTCACCTATTTCCTGAGTAAAAAAACCTGCTGTTATTTCCGGGAAGTATTGAGATTTCACCAAAGACTCATCTGCTTTAACAAGTTCATATTTTTTGGACAGATATTCAAGATGTATATTGGCGGAATAGCTGCTTGTATCCGTCTTTTTTGTGACAATGTAAAGTGCAGGATCCTGAAATTCGGGAACAAAATGTCCCTCAGTCATCATGATCTGCTTTAATTTGTTTTCCGCAATGATCAGATTATCGAGAGAATTGAGATATTCTGCCGTTACTTCCGATACTTTTGATATTGTGATTGACTTTTTTAGCAAATCAATATCTCCTGAACTGTATCTGAGCAAAGCAATATCTGCAAGTTTTTCATACAACTCTTTCTCGTTTTTCAGCAACAGGGAATTTGCATGATTGTATTGCCAGGATACATAGGCAGATTTAACTTCAGCAGAAAGTTGTTTTACAGCAAGATAATAAGTCGTGGTTTGAAGTTCCTGGTTTATTTTCGCCTTTTTTACGTTTTGAATGTGTGATAAAATGGATCCGAAACTTTGATTTATCTGCAGATAGTTATCCTGGTCTTTTGAGTTTATCTGACCGTACTGGTATGAAAGCTCAGTTGGAGTGAAATCCCATGCTCCTGTTTTTTCAGATTTTGCCTGATCAATTCGCAGGAGAGCATTGTCAATCTGTAAGTTGTTCTTCAGTGCAGAATCAACAGCCTGCTGAAGTGAAAGTGGTTCAGGAATAGTATCCTGTGAATGTATTGATAAGGGAGTAAAAAGAAGAAATAGTGATAAAATTATCGTTGAACCTGTGAAAGGTTTTCTTTTTCTTTTCGGACGAAATGTAAAGCCATCTTTGGAATTCATCATAAGGTAAATAATTGGCAGTATAATAAGTGTAAGCATGGTTGATGTTATAATACCTCCTATAACAACAGTTGCCAATGGCCTTTGAACTTCGGCTCCTGCCGATACGGAAATCGCCATGGGTAAAAAGCCTAATATATCTGTGGATGCAGTAATCAATACAGGGCGTAAGCGTGTAGATGCTCCCTTAATTACAATGTATTTGATATTGCTGATACCTTCTTTTTCCATTTGACGATAATAACTGAATAGGACGATCCCATTCAATACAGCAACACCAAAAAGCGCTATGAATCCAACTCCTGCTGAAATACTGAATGGAATGCCTCTTACCCATAATGCTGCAATACCTCCGACTGCAGATAGTGGGACAGCTGTGAAAATTACCAAAGCATATTTGAAAGAGTTAAAAGTGAAAAACAGCAAAATAAGGATAAGCAGCAAAGCGACAGGTACAGCTATGCTTAATCGTTTCCTTGCATTTTCCAGGTTCTCGAATTGTCCGCCATATTCAATATAATATCCGGGTTTCAAATTCAAATTTCTATTCAGATTTGCATCGATCTCATCCACAAGAGAAGCGATATCACGATCGCGAACATTAATACCGATAGTAACTCTTCGACGAGTGTTGTCCCTGGAAATTTGAAGCGGACCTTCATACAAAACCACGGAAGCAACCTCCGAAAGGGGAATTACTTCTCCCTGTGGTGTTTTAACTGAGAGGTATGACAGGTTAACATCTTGCCGGTATTGTTCATCGATTCGTAAAACGATATCGAATTTCCTGTCATTCTCAAAAATCACACCTGCTGCTGTGCCGGCATAGGCTGTGCGGATTGTATTATTCAGTTGCTCAATGTTGACGCCAAACCGGGCAATTTTATTCCGGTCATATTTTACAATGAGTTGAGGTAAACCTGTAATTTGCTCAACTTTAACATCTGCGGCTCCGTGAAGTTCAGAAATTATTTTGGCGGCATTTCTTGCCTGATGATACAATTCATCAATATCATCACCGTAGATTATTACTGCTATATCTGATTTAACTCCTGTCATTAATTCATTGAACCGGAGTTGTATGGGTTGAGTAAATTCAAATGTAACAGCGGACAGGACATTTAACTTATCCTTCATCTTGCTGATCAGGTCTTCCCTGTTTTTTGCCGACACCCATTCTTTTTTTTCTTTTAATACAATCATGATGTCTGCATCTTCCACAGCCATCGGATCGGTAGGCACTTCAGCTGTCCCTATTTTTGAAACAACCTGTTCAACTTCAGGAAAATTATCGAGCAAAATCTTTTCTGCTTTTGTTGACATAAGAATACTCTGGCTAAGTGAGCTTCCGGGAGGCAGGGTCATTTGCATAGCCAAGTCGCCTTCTTCAAGAGTGGGGACAAATTCAGCTCCCAAAAACGGGAAGGAGATCAAACTGGCAAGAAAGACAACGAAGGTTACTATAAGTATTACTATTTTATATCGTAATGAAAATTTTAAAACAGGGTGATAGCTGTATTTCAGAAACCGGATAATTTTATCTGAGAAAGTCCTTTTCCTGATAATTTTTTTATTCAGAAAAAGAGACGACATCATAGGCACATAGGTCATAGATAACAGGAAAGCTCCCAGAATTACGAACGAAAAAGTCTGGGCCATAGGTCTGAAGTTCTTACCTTCAATGCCGGTAAGCGTCATGATCGGAATAAATACAACCAGAATAATCAACACACCAAATGCGGCGGAGTGATAGATCTGTGAGGATGCTTTGGATACAACCGTATCCATACTTTTCTGATCAAGAGTTTTTCCCGAATAATTCTGGTATATATAGAAAAGAATGCTTTCAACTATTATTACTGCTCCATCTATTACAATACCAAAGTCAATGGCTCCCAGTGACATCAAATTGGCTGACACACCGAAAATATGCATCATTATAAATCCGAAAAGAAGGGAAAGTGGAATAACCGAAGCTACAATGAATCCTGAACGATAATTGCCAAGCAAAAGAATCAGCATAAAAATTACAATCAAACCTCCTTCAACCAGGTTTTTGGCGACTGTATTTGTTGTGCGCTTTACCAAAGAAGAACGATCAAGATAGGGATTGATACTGATCCCTTTAGGCAGACCGGATTGTAATTTTTCTATTCTTCCTTTAACTTCTTTGATAACCTTTGAAGAATTAGCACCTTTTAGCATCAGAGTAATTCCACCAACAGCTTCTCCCTTCCCGTTTTTGGTCATTGCCCCGAATCGGGGAGCATGTCCCAGTCCGACATTGGCAACATCTTTTACCAATACGGGGAAATCGTTCTTTACGCATACAACAATGTTCTCAATGTCTTCAATGTTATGTACCAGGCCTTCAGTTCTTATATAAAATGCATTTTGAAATTTTTCAATATAACTCCCTCCGCTGCTCTGATTGTTTTTACTGACTGCTTCAAATATATCGGCACAGGTAAGGTTAAAACTCCTCATTCGCATTGGGTCAACAGCTATTTCATATTGTTTCAGATATCCTCCGAAGCTGCTGATCTCAACGATGCCAGGAATACCTGAAAGCTGTCTTTTTACAATCCAGTCCTGGATTTCTCTCAACTTTGTTGGCGAATACAATGATTTGTATGCATCATCTACTTCGAGGGTATATTGAAAGATTTCGCCCAAGCCTGTAGTGATAGGAAGCATTTCAGGGGTGCCATATTCTTCAGAAATATCTTCTTTTGCTTGTTGAATGATTTCATTCACAAGCTGTCTGGCATCAAGAATGGGTATTTTATCTTCAAAAACAACAGTTATTACTGAAAGCCCGTAACGCGAAACACTTCTGATTTCAATGACATCTTTGATATTTGCCATTGCAATTTCAAGAGGGTAGGTAATAAATCTTTCTATTTCCTGCGGTGATAATGAAGGGGAAGTGGTAACAATCTGTACCTGGTTATTTGTAATGTCAGGTACTGCATCAATAGGTATTTGTTTCATGGAATAAATACCAAACCCAATAAGTACCAGGACAAAAAATGCAATGATAGGTTTTTGTTCAACTGAAAAATTAATAATTCGTCGAAACATGTTTGATACCCAGATATTCCTCTAACAAATCTATAGCATTTTGATGGATTTAGAATGGAATGTACTTTTTTATTCGAGCATGTTCATTTCATTTGTTTTTGCTTGTGCTACAAATAGTTAAAGAAACTACTTGAAATTCAATGTCATTCAAAAAAGATTTGATTTGTCGGATAGCACTTATATTTATTGGTATTGACCACCTTTAATTTTAGGTATATATTTTTTCATTTTGAGTATTAACATACATGTTTCTTATGTATTCGGCAATGTACTTTTACATGAAATACTTGGGATATGATAAATGATTTTATTGTAGAAGCTCAGAAAAAAAACAACCGGCTATATGTATTGCTGGATGGCATTTTCATGAAATCTGAAATTGATCTGGCATTGTGCCTGATGAAAAATGAGATAAGAAAATTAAAACCTGGTTTCGAAGTGATCATTGATATTCAAAAAATGAATACCGGATCATCTGCAATGAATCTAAACTTCAATAAGTTCAGAAAATTATTGAGATTGATGGGAGCAGGATCCATACAGTTTCTGGGCTTAAGTCATTTCTTTGAGGAACACAGGTATCAAAATGGCGGATATTACCCACATGAAAATGAGTGGTTTTTTTGATAAAATGGGTGCTATTGCTGATATCCAAGGTGGATATCTCAACGTATATTTGTATAGTGAAATTATGAAAGATTTCAGGATATAAAAAAAAGGTCATATAGGTTGTTTCATGGTTAATATTTGATGTAGGGTTTGGTTGGATTTAGGTAGATAGCAGGGTAGCATTCTCGTGTTACCCTGCTTCTTATTTATGGTTGTCGGAAAATACTTATATGATTATGCGTAAGCGCGGCATAATTTTGAGTATTTCTTCTCTAATAAAAGGTTTCTTTGTTTATTATATTTGAATCGAAATACTAACGATTAATTTGTGGCGGCAAAATTTCAATAGACCTTAAATTCATAAATATGAAAAAACAAAAGGTTTTAATAGCTGATGATAATCCACATTTCTCAAAAGCTCTCAAGTTTATGCTGATAGATTCCTTTCATGATCGCATCGACGATATCGTTGTTGTAAGAGATGGGGAAGAATGTCTCAACGAATTAAACAGAAAGATTTACGATATGGTTTTCATGGACATTAACATGCCTAAAATAAATGGCATTGATGCCACTCGTGAAGCAACAAATCTTTACAGGAATTTGGTTATAATTGCTGTTTCATTCCATGCTGAAATGAAATATGTCGTTCAAATGATTGAGGCAGGGGCCAGAAGCTATATCATCAAAGATGAAATATGTCGTGATTCTTTAGACAAAGCTCTTTCAATTGAGTATAGCTACTAACTGTACTCCGGGGATTACACCGTTTTAATTTTATATTCCTTATTAAAATTTCTTCTCTTCATTGTATAGTAAGTACAATTCAATTCTTCATATTAAAGAAGATTTGTTAATTGCAAGTTATTAACTTAGTCAGCATTGTAATTTCTCAGATCAGTGAGATTCTTTCATTATGAGAACAGATTATTGTAATCATTTTACAAAATACGATCGCCTTAAAACCCTGGAAGTTCGTATTGGCGGTATTCCTATTGGAAACAA
>Ga0315547_1000110_pt1 | contig 92585 bp, 88 predicted proteins | sample SalMarSW160240MG_2_FD_202542 | JGI IMG/M metagenome (GOLD analysis project Ga0315547, IMG submission 202542) | Salt marsh sediment microbial communities from the Plum Island Ecosystem LTER, Massachusetts, United States - Salt Marsh Sediment SW1601-240 ...
TCGTGGTCGGCATCGACCCATACGATAGTGTCTGCTGCCGCTTTTTCAGTGACGCTGGTTACCTTACCAAAACTACCCGCACCAATGTCGTAAACAGCATATTTCGTATCGCCGCTGAGGTAGTCAGCTTCCAGGTCATCCGAATCAGTGGGCCAGGCTCCATCGTGGTCGGCATGATAGGCTAAGGCTGCCGACTCAATATTTGCCACCTCGGTGTTGGCCGCGGCGACGTTACCGGTGCCGAGGAAGCCGGCCAGGTTAGGCACGATTACCACTGCCAGGACGCCCAGAATGGCCACCACAATCAGCAGCTCAATCAGGGTGAATCCCTTCTCTCCTTGGTGCAGCCCTTTCGTAAACATCTTTTTCACCCCCTAGGTGCTAAATGTTTCGAGGGGCACTGGCTTTTTGACATTGTTTGGAGTTTAGGGTTTCCTAGTTGAAAAAGCCTACCGGTAGAGCCGGGATTAAACCCCAGCCCTACCGATAAGCTACGGTAAATTATCTAGCTTAGTTTGAAGCTTCAGACTAAGACGATACTATTAAGCCTTCTTCCATTTGTGAGCGCCGTCGTCCCATACTACGTCCGCATGTGCAGCCGACCACGAGGATCCATCGGCTGGCGCGAGGCTGGTACCGCCTACCTTACCATATGCATCAAATTTGTAGGTTACTACCGGCGTAGCGCTGAGATAAGACTTGGCAGGGTCAGCGTTGTATAGCGCGTCCGAATCACCGGGCCAGGATCCGTCATTGTCGGCATAATAAGCCAGGGCGGCTGACTCCACGTTAGCCACCTCGGTGTTGGCCGCGGCGACGTTACCGGTGGTCAGGAAACCGGCAAGGTTGGGTACTATCACCGCTGCCAGGATGCCCAGAATGGCAACCACAATCAGCAGCTCAATCAGGGTAAAACCCTTCTCCCCTCTTCGTAAACCTTTCATAAACCTCTTCATTTCTTTTTACCTCCTTTCTTGGTTATTTGGGCTTAAGTTAGACAAGCTCTGGTATGTTTAGGTAATTAAATGATATGGGATGGATAGCGGAGGGTCAATAGAAATTTAGTCATGGCGTAGTTGGGCTATGACCTTTGTACTATGTATGGCAGGCGGTAGGCTTCAAGGTGGACAGTGTTGACTTTGGTGGGGGGTAAGGCGCAAAATAGAGGCTAACATGGAAGCCGGTCTTGCCGTCATTTTTGTCATACTGGGGATGATAGTAGCCAGCTTCCTCAATGTCTGCGCTGACCGCCTGCCGGCCGGCCAGTCGCTGGTCTATCCGCCGTCCCACTGCCCGGCCTGCTCACGGCGTCTGGCGGCAAAGGACCTCATACCGATATTCAGCTACCTGTGGCTGCGCGGCCGCTGCCGCTACTGTAAGGCTCCAATCCCCCGGCGGGTGCTGTGGGTGGAAATAGCCACGGCGGCGCTGTTCGGCCTGGCTTACTGGCAGTACGGCTTGGGCATCGAGCTTCCCATCGCCCTCTTCTATATATCTCTCTTCATGGTAATCTTTGTCATAGATTTCGAGCACGGGCTTATCCTCAATAAGATAGTTTACCCCGCACTGGTGGTAGCCTTGCTACTCAGTGTCTTCTTTACCATCTTCTTACCCGATGTAAGCATTGTGCCCAGTATCGCGCGGGCGGCTATCGGTGGCGGCATCGGTTTTGTCCTCTTCCTGCTGGTGGCCATTGTTTCCCGGGGGGGCATGGGCTTTGGCGATGTAAAACTGGCGGCTTTAATCGGTCTGGCTACCGGCTTCCCACTGGTAATCGTCGCCTTGCTCATGGGCATTATTCTGGGTGGTCTGGTAGCCGTAATACTGCTCGGCTTTAAGATAAGAAAGCGCAAGGAGGCTATTCCCTTTGGCCCATTCCTGGCGGTGGCGGCGGTAGTCACCCTGCTGTGGGGGAGCGATATTCTCAACTGGTATTTGGGCATCTTTTAGCCTCTGTTTTTCGTCCCACCCCCCAGTGTCTATCTTCCCATACCCACCCGCCCAAAGGGCTTTGTCTTTTTCGTCTCTTAAACTCTACCCCCCAAGAAGAAATAGGTAGAAGTATCACTTCTGTAGGGTGGGAGGGTGGGAAATAAAACGCCCTCAAGAAATTGGGGAAACCCCTCTTTACTTTTGCCCACTTGACATATCTTATACTTAGTTGTACAATCCTCCCACGCAGTAAGTACTGGCTGGGGGTGGATGATGCTTAACATACGCAGGTCAAATATAGAAATAATCGCCGATATGTTGCGGGTGGGCAATAACGGTAACGGCGCGGGCAAGACCGAGATTATGTACAGCGCCAACATGAGTTACGCCCAGATACAGAAGTACCTCGCCTTCCTGATGGACCAGGACTTAATTAACAAGGTAGAGGTGGGCAACCCCTCAATAAAGTACCACGTGACCGATAAAGGCACCAAGCTGCTCAAAAGCATTGAGGATATAATGGAGATGCTGGGGTTGGGTGAGGGTATCGATTTTTGATGATTGAGGCCTGATTTTAGGGGGGTAACCCGAGGTCTCCGGAGGCGGTGGTTGCCCCTCTTTTTTATAATAAAAATAACAGGAGTCTCACATGGCAGAGAAAAGAATGTTTATCATTGATGCCGAAGTAGCCCGGAAGGTAGACGAAAGCCGTGGTGAGATGAACCGCTCCGAATTTATTGACTTCCTCATTGAGGGTCAGCTATCGGAAGATAAAGAATCCAAGCCGGATACGTTAAATCATAATTATGTAACCAAGGCGGAACTGCAGCAGTCCCTGCAGGGAATCAAGGAGCTGCTGCGCAGCTTCCTCGAGTTTTTCTTGAGCTACGGACTGGAAGTGGGCAAACATTCGGATAAGAATTTCAACGAACTGAGCCAGAAACTGCAGGAATTGACCAGCTCCAGCAACGAGACCAAGGAATCCTAACCCAAACAGCTTCACCAAACAAGGCAACTATCCCGAGTAACGGCGGAAGATAAGTACCGAATTATGCCCCCCGAAGCCGAAGGAATTTGACACCACCGTGTTTACCTTGGCCTTGCGCGCCTTATGGGGCACATAGTCCAGGTCGCACTCGGGGTCGGGGTTATTCAGGTTTATTGTCGGCGGTATAACCCCCTGATTTATGGTCATGATAGAGATTACGGCTTCCAGAGCCCCCGATGCCCCCAGCAGGTGTCCGGTCATGGACTTGCTGGCTGAGGCCGGTATACGGTAGGCCAGTTCGCCAAAGACGCTCTTGATGGCGTGGGTTTCGGCAGTATCGTTAAGCTGGGTGGCTGTGCCGTGGGCATTGATGTGGTCAACCTCATCGGGCCTGATCCCCGCCTTCTTTAAAGCTATGTCCAGGGCTTTGGCGGCGCCCTCGCCGTTGGGTGAAGGCTGGGTAATATGAAAAGCGTCGCTGGTAGCGCTGTAGGCCAGCATTTCGGCCAGTATGGGGGCGCCCCGCTCAAGGGCGGAATCGAGGCTCTCCAGTACCAGGGCGGCGGCACCCTCGCCCAGGACGAAGCCGTCGCGCTCGGCATCAAAGGGTCGGCAGGCATTCTGGGGCGAGCTGTTCTGGGTTGATAGAGCCCGGGCGGCGTTAAAGGCGGCGACAACGATAGGTATTACCGGTGCCTCGGTGCCGCCGGCGATTATTATCTTGGCTTCTCCGTATTTAATGACATCATAGGCATGACCGATGGCGTCACTGCTGCTGGAGCAGGCCGATGACATGGAGAGATTTGGCCCCTTGGCACCCAGTAATAGCGAAACCTGCACCGGGGGCGCATCACCGGTCATGGTCGGCGCCAGGATGGGGCTTATCCTTCTCGGTCCGGCTTCACTCAGTATCTTAAATTGTTCAGATACCTCAAGCAGGCCGCAGACGCTGTTACCGATAAAAACGCCAGTCTCCTCGGCATTACTGGTATCAATCTTCAGCTCAGCTCCGTTCACCGCCTGGAGGCTGGCGGCAACCGCCATTTGGGTAAACCTGTCCATGCGGTGCGCTTCCTTGCGGCTGACGTAATCCATGGCGTCGAATCCCTTGACTTCAGCGGCAAACTTGGTCTCAAAAGGTGACGGGTCAAATCGGCTGATATAATCGATCCCCGATTTTCCGCTGGTCAGGGACTGCCAGGTCTCGGCAACGTTAAGCCCCACCGCGTTGATAGCTCCCATACCGGTAACCACTACCCTGTGGTCCTGATTAGGCATATCGGCTGTTCCTCTCTAGCGCTTGTTATTTCGGATGCGGTTTGATTCGATAAACTGCTCAAGGTCCTGGTGGGTAATGCGATAGCTCCGGCCCAGACGTATAGCGTCGAGCTTTCCCTCCCGTATGTAGCCGTATATGGTCAGGATATGGACCTGGAGGATACCAGCCACCTGTTCCGGGGTTAGTAAGTTATTATTAGTTTCAGCTTGTAACATTCCGTCTCAGCTTTACCCTTCTGTATCTTGGTCTGGTTAGCTGTAGTCGGGTTAGTTTTAGCATAATAGGCTGTTTATTGGCTAGCTTTTATCTTATAGAACTATGTTCTAGCATATAATAACTCAACAGGCTATAATTAAGCATAATATAGTTTTTCCGGGCTAACTTACTAGCTTTAGGGACGGTGACATGCCAAAGGTAATTGAGCTTTTGCAGCGGCGCCGAAATGAAGAGCTGTGGCAGATGAGCTGTGGCTTTCTCAAACTCAGCCTGGAGCAGTTTATGGCTATCCAGAAACGGCTGCTACTGGAGCAGATGAGGTTGCTCGGCGGCTCGGAACTGGGCAGGAAACTCCTGCACGGCCCCCGGCCGGAAACGGTGGAGGAATTCAGGCGGCGGGTGCCGCTGACCAGTTACGCTGATTACTGCCCCGAGCTTCTGGAGCAGCGAGAGGAGACACTGCCGGTAAAGCCGGCTTTATGGGTGCGCACCTCGGGCAGGTCGGGCGAATACCCCTGCAAGTGGGTACCGGTGACCCCGGCCTACGCTCAGGAAATGAGCGTGATAATGTGCGGCATCGGCATGCTCTCCAGCTCCAGGAAATGGGGTGAAACCTCCTCATTTCCCCAGCATCCCCGTATTGTCTACTCGGTAGCCCCCCGCCCCTATGTTTCGGGTGCCATGGCCACTATGCTGGGGCAGCAGGTGCCGTCAGATTATCTACCGCCCATAGGAGTGGCCGAAAGGCTATCCTTCGAAGGCAGGGTAAGGCTTGGCTTCAAGCAGGCTTTATCTAGAGGATTCGATTACTTTTTTGGTGTATCCCTGGTTCTGGCGGCGGTGGGGGATAAGTTTAGCCAGTCCTCGAACAAGGTAAATATTCGCCCACTGCTCTCCCGGCCCAGGGCGCTTTTCCGCCTGACTAAGGGACTAGCCAGGAGCAAATTAGCCCGGCGCCCGATGCTGCCCAGAGACCTGTGGTCTATAAAGGGAATCATAAGCAGCGGCCTGGATAGCGCCGTTTACCGGGATAGAATAAAGGAGCTATGGGGGCGCTATCCGCTGGATGTATATAGCAGTACCGAAGGCGGCTTTATCGCTACCCAGACCTGGGACAGTGAGGGCATGACCTTCATCCCCAATCTTAACTTTCTGGAGTTTATACCGGAAGAGGAACACTTAAAGTGGCAGCTGGACCACAGCTACCAGCCCAGGACCCTTTTGCTTGACGAGGTAAAGACCGGGGAGAACTACGAGATAGTCATCACCAACTTCCACGGCGGCGCCCTGGTCAGATATCGCCCCGGGGATATGGTAAGGATAACTTCACTGCGGAATGAGAAGCTGGGAATAGACATCCCGCAGATGGTCTTTGAGCGGCGGGCTGACGACCTTATCGACTTCGCTGCTATCAAGCTAACGGAAAAGAAAATCTGGCAGGCGATAGAGGATACCGGTATTGCTTATGAGGACTGGACAGTTTACAAGGAGCCCGGAGAGGCGGCACTCAATCTCTTTATCGAACTTAAAGGCGGCTACCAGGGCAACGAAGAAGAAGTAGCCGCCGCGGTATATGAGCAGGTGACCAAACCTGATGACGATGAACCTATTGTTTCGGCAGTACAAGATGATGCGCTGGACATGGTTGATTTCAGGGTAAAGGTCACCCTGCTACCGCTAGGCGCTTTTGCCAACTACATTGCCCAGAGGCAGGCTGAAGGTGCTGATTTGGCTCACCTGAAGCCGCCCCACGTTAACCCCTCAGAAAAGGTGCTTTCACTCCTGCTGGGCAGGCCCGAAGCTGAGGCGCTGGCGGCTGGCTAGTACTTTAGTTTCCCTCCTTTAGTCTGCGTACTCTAGCCTCGCTTGACAGTTTGCCTATTTGAGGTAATAATTACCCATATATGAATATCTATGCGCTATTTCCGTTAATTGCTATAGCAGCCTATATTCCGCTGCTGGTTATAACTGTTGGCAGCCGTCCCTGGCGGAGGCAGCACCGGCTCTTCACCCTGTTTCTGGCTGCGGCCATAATGTGGAGTCTGTTTGACTACCTGGCACGCAGTAACTTCTTCCCGCAATATAATTTCCTTTTCTTTAGACTGGTCCTCATTGCCCTAATGTGGATGGCGGTGCAACTTCACTGCTTCACATCCTCTTTCTTCCCGCCGCGCACAGGGCGCTGGCTCCCCTTTGCCTGGGCTTCGTTAGGGGTGGTTATCCTTATAGCTGTGCTGGGTTATCTTCCTGAAGGTATAGTGGCTAGCGATAGCCGGCTTTATCCTGTTTATGGCCCCTGGATTGTAGTCATGGCTATTCCTCTGGTAACCCTGGCGGTCAGGAACGTGACCGTTTTCTCCAAGAGGCTAAAGACTGTAGACAACCCGATGCTCTACAATCAGATAGTCACTTTAATCATCAGCATTGGCGTCCTGGCTGCTTTTATTCTGGCAGCCCTCCTCCCCTGGGGAAGAGAGGTCCCCATCAGCCATTTCGGCAATATTCTGGTCGCCTTCATCCTCAGTTATTCCACCATCAGGCACCAGCTGATAGACATCAGGCTGGTACTGCGCCGGGCGTTAAGCTGGGGGACGTTGGTTATCGGCGGCATTGGCATCTACCTGCTCTTATTCTTCCTGTTTCACTTCTGGTTCAATTTTGAACTGCGTCCCATTATGCTGGCTACCGGGCTGTCGGGGGCCGCCATTGCCGTCGTTCTCATTTCCCTTACGCGGGGCGTTTTCCAGCAGAAAATTGACCAGGTCTTCTACTGGAAGACCTATGATTACCGGCAGAGGCTGTCGGATTTTGCCGATAGGATACAGGACGTTTTTAACCTCAAGGAGCTGGGCGGCGAGATGTTACCGCTGGTAATGAGGGCGATAAACTGCCGGGGGGCGTGCCTGCTTTTCCCGGAAGGCGGAAGCGGAGACTTTACCCCCCAGTTCATCGAGCCTCAGGGAGAGGCTAACCCACTGTATAATCTGAGGTTAAGGCAGGACAATCCCGTTGTCCAGTATTTAAGTCAGCAGCGCCGCATGTTAACCATCCAGAATTTAGACATACTGCCCGAATTTCGCAGCCTTTGGGAGAAGGAAAAGGAGGCGATTACCACCGCCGATATAGAGCTCTTTTTGCCGGTGATAAGCCGGGATAAACTGGTGAGCATCCTGGTGTTAAGCGGCAAGCAGTCGGGCCGGTATTTGCTGGAGGACATCAGTTTGTTGGAAGAGGTTACCAGCCGGGTGGCGGTGAGTCTGGAGAGAGGCTACCTCTACGAGGAAGCCAGACAGCGTGAAGAAGAATTATCCCTGATTGGCCATCTGGCGTCAATCATGACTTCCAGCCTGGATATCAGGCAGATATATGACAGCTTTATCCGGGAGTTGAGAAAGGTACTTGATGTTGACTGGGCGGCGCTTACCCTGGTGGAAGGGGAGGAGCTTAACCTTCTGGCTATAACCTCCGAGATAGGCTCGGCATGGAAGACAGGAGACAGGCTGCCGCTCAAGGACACGGCTACGGAATGGGTGGTAACCAATAAAGTGCCTCTGCTGGAGCCCAACCTGCCCGAAGAAAGCCGGTTCTGGACGGGCAAATACCACCTCCAGCAGGGGATACAATCACTGGTATTCCTGCCCCTGATGGTTGGTTCCGAGGCTATCGGTAGCATGTGCGTAGCCAGCCGCCGCCCCAACGCCTACAGTCAGAGCCAGATACAGCTTCTCTCCCAGCTGGCTTCCCGTATTGCCATGTCCATTGAAAACGCCCGGCTCTATGCTCAGGCCGAGCAGAGGGCACGCGTCGATGAGCTTACCGGGCTGTGGAACCGCCGCCATCTCATGGAGCGTATTCAGGTTGAGATTGGCCGCCACTCCCGCTACGGCGGCACCTTCTCAGTGGTTATTCTGGACCTGGACTCCTTTAAGGCTTTTAATGACACCTACGGCCATATTGAAGGCGACCGCCTGCTCAAGCAACTGGGCCTTGTCCTCAAAGGGGCGATAAGGGATGCTGACGAGGCTTTCCGCTACGGCGGTGACGAGTTTGCCATCCTGCTGCCCCAGACCAGTATCAAGGATGCCCACGAGGTTGCCGAGCGTGTTCGCCACCGCATTACCTCGGAGGTTAAGACCGGCAGCGTTTCGATGACGGCCAGCCTCGGCTTAGCCAGCTGGCCGATAGACGGGATAGCCATAAGCGAGATTATCAGTGCCGCCGATAAGGCGCTCTATTACGCCAAGCAGAAGGGCGGCAATCAGAGCCAGGCGGTTCTGGAGATACTATCGCCCTTATCGGAGCCGCCAAGCAAGACCGATTTACCGCAGGACAAGGGTGCCTTCAGCATCATCCATGCCTTGGCGGTGGCGGTGGATGCCAAAGACCATTACGCCCACGACCACTCGCAGAGGGTCAAGGACTACGCCGTCGCCCTCTCCCGGGGCCTTGACCTGGAGCCGGCGGATATAGCCCGGATTAGCATTTGCGCCCTGCTTCATGATATCGGCAAACTGGGCATCAGCGATGAGATACTCAATAAAGCCAGCAAGCTCAATGCCGAGGAGTGGGAGATAATTAAATATCACCCCCAGATGGGGGCCGATATTGTCAGCCATATTCCCCAGCTGTCGGCCTGCATGCCGGGAATCCTGTATCATCATGAGAACTACGACGGCACCGGTTACCTGCTGGGGTTAAAGGCTAACGCCATCCCGCTGGACGCCCGTATTCTGCGGGTAGCCGATGCCTTTGCCGCCATGACCTCGGCCCGCCCTTACCGAGATGCCCTCTCTCAGGAAGAGGCAGTGGAGGAGCTTAAGGCTGGCGCTGGCAAGCAGTTTGACCCGGCTCTGGTCGAATCTTTCATCGCCCTGGTCAAGAACATGCCCATGGTAACCACCCAGTAACCAGAGGCAGCCAGCTTTCTTCCCTTTGGCCGAAATGCCCAGCTATACTATTGAAGCTGTAGCCATTATGTGGTACACTTAAGCTAAGTTATGGTCAAGATAAAGGTTTGCATAATCAGCCCACAGTCCCTGTTCCGGCAGGGAGTACGGCATTCGCTTTTAGGTATGAGCGGCATAGAGGTTATCAGCGAGGCGGAAGCCGATGATGACGCAATGTCAGCCGTGGAAAACTCACTGCCCGATGTGGTCATGGTGGACATTGATACTCCCTCCGATAACGGCTTAAGGTTGGCCCGCCAGATAAGGCAGCGCCTGCCCAATATCGGCGTTATTGTACTTACCTCCACCCCGGAAGACGACCAGCTGTTTCAGGCGATTAAAGCTCAGGCTTCAGCCTATTTAAGCAAGGACATCACCGCCGACGAGCTGGTAAACACGGTAAAACGGACGGCTAAAGGGGAACACCCCATAAACGAAAGCTTTGTCAGCCACCCCAAGGTGGCGGAGCAGGTCCTTCATCACTTCCGGGAGCTTCCCCTGGGGCAGGGAACCGAATCCTTCGTCTCGCCGGTCACAGCCCGGGAGCAGGAGATACTAAACTATATGGCTAAGGGCTATCTCAACAAGCAGATTGCCCTGGCTCTGGACATCAGCGAGCAGACGGTCAAAAACCACGTCACCTCTATTCTGCGCAAGCTCAATGCCAACGCTCGCACTCAGGCGGTGGTAGAAGCGATAAAGCACGGTCTGGTCACTATCACCTAGAAATAGAAATCGGTAGGTTATGGTCAGTTCACTCACCCACAACTTCAAGAAGGCGACCTCGTGATTAAAGCGGTATTTTTCGACCTCTACAACACGCTGGTCGGCTACGACCCGCCCAAGGAAGAGACCGAAGCCAGGATACTCAAGGAGCTGGGCGTAGAGGTAACCCCCCAGTCTTTGCTCCGCCCCATCATGACCGCAGACGATTTTATTTTTCAGGAGCACGCCCGCTACTCCATAGGCAAGCGTTCTAAAGAGGAAACGGTGGAGCTCTACACCGAATATCACGGCATAATCCTCAAGGAGGCGGGGATAGAGGCGTCCTGGGAGCTAGTCACCGGTATCTTGAAAAAGTGGCTCAAGGCTGACTACAAGATGGTGCTCTTCGACGATGTCATTCCCATCCTCACCCAGCTTAAAGAGCGGGAGCTGATTATAGGGCTTATCTCCAATGTTGACCGCGATATAGACCCCCTCTGCCAGCAGGTAGGCCTTGCCGACTGGCTGGGGGTGGTGGTCACCTCCCAGGAGGCAGGTTTTAACAAGCCTATGCCCCAGATATTCCGGGCGGCGATGAGAAAGGCAAAGGTCAGGCCGATAGAGGCTATCTATGTCGGTGACCAGCACAAGATTGACGTGGTGGGGGCTAACAGTGCCGGAATGCTGGGGCTTCTCATTGACCGCAACGGCTTCTTTGAGGATATTACCGATTCCCCTCGTATCTCCAGCCTCACCCAGGTTGTGGAATACCTCTAGACGTTAAAGAGAAAGGTAATCACATCCCCGTCCTGAACCGGGTAGCTCTTTCCCTCCAGCCGCAGCCGTCCCTTTTTGTGTGCCTCAGCTATACTGCCGCATTTCATCAACTCGTCGTAGCTGATGACCTCAGCCCGGATAAAGCCCCGTTCCATGTCGGAGTGGATTTTACCCGCCGCCTTGAGGGCGGTGGTGTCTTTGGGGATAGACCAGGCTTTAACCTCGTCCGAAACGGTGGTGAAGAAGGTAATTAAATCCAGCAGCTGGTAGCTCAGCCGGATAACGCGTTCTAATCCCGGCTCGCTGATGCCGTACTCGGCGCGGCATTCCTTCTCGGCTTCTTCATCCAGCTGGGTCAGCTCCATCTCCAGCTTGCCGCAGAGGGTGATAACGCCCCGCCCCGCCCCCCGGTGGCGGGAGTTCAACTCTTCTTCCAGGGATGCCGCCTCTCCGATCTGCTCCTCCCCGATGTTGACCGCGATTAGCAGCGGCTTGGCGGTGAGGAACTGGAAGTTGGATATGGCTCTGGTTTCGTCGGCGGTTAGCCCCAGCTGGCGGACGGGCACCTCTTTTTCAAGCTCAGCTTTCAGCTTTGCCAGCAGTTGCTGCTCCCTCAATAGCTGCTGGCGCTCGGTGGGGTCGGCACCTTTCAGTGAAATCTCTATCCTCTCCAGGCGGCGGCTGATGATTCCGGCATCATGGAGGGCAAGCTCAAGGTCGATGGCGGCAATATCCCGTTCCGCGTTCAGGCTGCCCTCGATATGGGGTATGCTGTCGTCGTTGAAAGCACGCACGACATTAATCAGGGCGTCGGTGTTGCTCAGCTCGCCCAGTAGCTGGCTCCCCATCCCCCGGTCTCCCCCCTTAACCGTAGCCCCGATGTCGGTATAGCTTACCTCGGCGGGCACCAACCGCTTGGGATTTAGCATGTCGGCTAATGCTTTGAGGCGCGGTTCGGGGACTTTAGCCTTGCCGATGTGGGGGGTGGAGCTTTTGGTGTCGGCCTGACCTTTAGTTAAGGCATTGAAGATGGTGGTCTTGCCGCTCTGGGCCAGCCCGACGATGCCGATATCAATACTCATTGTTTAATCCCGGCTCTGTCAGAGCGTGGGCTACTGGTGGCTGGACTTGACTATTTTTTTAGCCCGCTCGAGGGCAAGTTCGCGTTCCTTGGTGGTCAGCCGGTCGTTGGCGACAATTTCCAGCAGGATAAGGAGGGCTTCATGGGAGCCGATGGTGCCCAGCTGTTCGATTGCTTGAGTCCTCAGGTCGGAGGCAAACTCCAGGTCGCTGGTAATTGACGCTAGCTTCTTCAGTTCATCGGGCTGTTCAGCCATTTTGACTCTCCTGTGGTGTTCTTTGGGTATATTTTACTCCCAGTGGGGTTATTGTTCAATAGAGACTTATTTATCCCCCTTATGCTAAAATGGGGTGACTTCAAACAGCCGGGGTGTGATTTGCTCTATATATTACAGGGTGAGGACGATTTTTCCCTTACCCGGGCGCTGGACGAGATAAAAAAGGGCCTGGGCGACCCCTCTCTTTTATCGACCAACACCACTCTCCTCGACGGCAAGCAGGTAACCCCCGGCGAGCTGCGGGCGGTGGTGGAGACGGTGCCCTTTTTAGCCGAAAATCGTCTGGTTATTATCGAGGGGCTGCTGGGGCGCTTTGAATCCCGGAACAAGGCTCCCCGCCGCAGGAAAGCGTCGCCGGCAAACGGGCGGGAAAACGACGCCAAATCATTTGCCGCCGCTATAGATAACCTCCCCGAAAGCACCGTTCTGGTACTCACCGACGGCAAAATCAAGAGCGCCAACCCCCTGTTTAAAATACTCTCCGGGGCAAAGGTAATGTCCTTCCCCCTGCTCAGGGGCGATTTGCTGCGCCAGTGGGTTAAGAAAGAAGCTGCCGCCCAGGGCGCCGACATGTCCCCGCCGGCGCTGGAGCTGCTGGCTAGGCTGGTGGGGGGCAATCTCTGGATTATGCACAACGAGATAAACAAGCTGGCTCTCTTCGCCACGGGCCGCCACGTTGAGCTGGATGACATCAGGGCGGTGGTCAGCTCGGCTCAGGAAGCCAATGTCTTTGCCATGGTCGATGCCATCATGGAATACAAGGCGGGGGTTGCCGAAAAGCTGCTGGAGCAATTGTTACAGCAGGGGGCGTCGCCGGCCTATCTGCTGGTGATGCTGTCGCGGCAGGTGCGGCTGGTGGTGCGGGCTAAGGAGCTTAGGCGCCAGCGCAAGCCCGACGCAGAGATTCAGAACCGCCTCGGCTTAAAATCGGAATTTCCCTTCCGCAAAACAGTGGAACAGGCTCAGCGCTACCCCCTGGAGCGGCTCAAGCAGGTGTATATACGCCTTCTGGAGGCTGACCTGTCCATCAAGACGGGCAAGTACGACGGCGGGCTGGCGCTCAATCTGCTCATCGCTGACCTCTGCCCCCAGCCCGCTTGAATTTCCCCCCTCGTTGACAGTCGGTGTCTCTTAAACTAAAATCATAGGTAATGATGACCAGCGACCAGGTCCGTAAAGCCTTTCTTGATTTCTTTAAGGAAAAAGGGCATAAAATCATACCCAGCTCCCCGCTGATACCAAAGGGTGACCCGACGCTATTGCTCACCAACGCTGGCATGGTGCAGGTCAAGCCCTACTTTCTGGGTGAGGAAGTCCCCCCCAGCCCCCGCCTGGCTTCCTGCCAGAAGTGCTTCCGCACCAGCGACCTGACTTCAGTTGGCGATGCCGGCCACCTCACATTCTTCGAGATGCTGGGCAACTTCAGCGTCGGCGACTACTTCAAGCGGGAGGCGATTGGCTGGGCATGGGAGTTCGTTACCGAAAGGTTAAAGTTAAGGCCGGAGCGGCTGTGGGCGACTATATTTCTCGATGACGACGAGTCCTTCGGCTACTGGCGGGAGGTGGGCGTCCCCGAAGAGAGGATACTGCGCTTCGGCGAGGAGGACAACTATTGGGGACCCGCCGGCGATTCCGGCCCCTGCGGACCCTGCAGCGAGCTCCACTATGACTTCGGCGAGGAGTTCGGCTGCGGCAAGTCTTCTTGCCGCCCCAACTGCGACTGCGGCCGCTTCTCCGAAATATGGAACCTCGTCTTCACCCAGTACAACCAGGACCGGGAAGGCAACCGCATCTTGCTGGCCAAGCCCAACATTGACACCGGCATGGGACTGGAGAGGACGGCGGCGGTGATGCAGGGCAAGACCAACGTCTATGATACCGACCTCTTCGTTCCCCTGATAGATAAAATAGCCGGGCTTTCGGGCCGCAAATACGGCGCCGACGAGGCTACCGATAACGCCATGCGGGTGGTGGTTGAGCACGGCCGGGGCATTGTCTTCCTTATTGCCGATGGCGTTATCCCCGGCAACGAGGGTCGGGGCTATGTCCTGCGGCGGGTATTGCGCCGCACCTCCCTCTTCGGCCGCAGATTGGGGTTGGGAAAACCCTTTATTGATAATATCGCCGAGGTGGCTATTAGTCTGATGGGCCATATCTACCCGGAGCTTAAAAAACGGCGGGATTTTATACTGCAGGTAATCGAAGACGAGGAAACCAGGTTCGGCTCTACCCTGAGCACCGGTCTGGAGCTTCTGGACGATATCGTCGCCGAGGCCGCTAAAACGGGCGAAAAAGAAATCTCCGGCGAGCGGGCCTTCAAGCTCTACGATACCTACGGCTTTCCCGTTGAATTAACCCAGGAGATTGCCGCCGACCGCGGCTTCTCGGTAGATTTGGACGGTTTTGAAGTGGAGATGGGCAGGCAAAAGGAGAAAGCCAGAGAGTCCCATAAATTTAAAGTTAATGCAGGCGGCGGAGAGGTTGAAATACCTGAGGGCGTTGAGGCAACCTCCTTCGTCGGCCACGGCAGCCTCAGCTATAAGTCCAGTATTGTCAGCCTGGCAGTGGCTAACAAGCCCGCCCAGAAAATAGAGAAGGGTCAGGAAGCCAATCTGCTTCTGGAATGCACTCCCTTCTACGGGGAGATGGGCGGGCAGGTAGGCGATACCGGCCAGATAAGGGGACATGACGGGCTTTTCGAGGTCACCGGTACCATCCAGGTGCCGCCGGGCATAATCGTACATCAGGGCAAAATTCTTGAAGGCTATCTATCGGTAGGCGATGAGGTCGAGGCTGTTGTGGAAACGGAGCGCCGCCTTGATATCGCCCGTAATCATACTGCCACCCACCTCCTCCAGATGGCGCTGCGCCGGGTGCTGGGTGAGCACGTCCAGCAGCGCGGCTCTCTGGTTTCACCCCACCGGCTGCGCTTTGACTTCTCCCACCTCAAGGCGCTGTCGGCAAAGCAAATAGCCCAGGTCGACCAGATTGTCAACGATAAAATTCGCCAGGACCTCAGGGTCTATGACGAGGTGGTTCCCTATAAAGAGGCTATAGAGGCGGGAGCCATCGCCCTCTTTGATGAAAAGTATGGGGACACCGTCAGGGTGTTAAAAATCGGCGAGCCCTTTGTCAGCGCTGAGCTCTGCGGCGGCACCCATGTCTCGGCCACCGGCGAAATCGGCATATTTCATATTATCTCGGAAAGCAGCATCGGCGCCGGACTGCGCCGCGTTGAGGCCGTTACCGGGAGGGGGGCTGAGCAGTATTTCAATGAGCGCCTGTCGGATTTGGAGCGTATTGCCAAATCATTGGGGTCTTCCCCGGAAGAAGCCCGGGACAAGGTCTCCGCCGTCGTCAGCGAGCTGGATGAAGAGCGCAGGCAGCGGCTGGCTCTGGAGCGGGAACTGGCTAAAAAGACCGCCGAATCCTTATTGTCTCAGGCCGAGGTTATCAAAGGGGTAAAGGTGCTGGCGGCTGAAGTTCCCTCCTCGCGTCTGGAGATACTGCGGGAGATGAGTGACCTGCTCCGCGACAGGCTTTTGAGCGCTATCGTCGTTCTGGGCACTGTCTATGAAGATAAACCAGCTTTTCTGGCGGCGGTGACCCCTGATTTGGTGGCTAAAGGCTATGACGCCGGCAAGATAATCAAGCAGGTGGCGGCGGTCACCGGTGGCGGTGGCGGCGGCAGGCCCAATTTAGCCCAGGCCGGCGGCAAAGATAAGAAAAAGCTGGATGAAGCCCTCAAGCTGGTAAAGAGCCTAATCTAATGCGCTGTCTGGGACTGGACGTCGGTGACAGGTGGATTGGGGTGGCTCTCAGTGACCCCGGGGGAATTCTAGCCAGTCCCCTCACCATCATTGAACGCACTGAAGACAGTCAGGCTCTGGCGGCGATTGCCGATATTATCAATAAAGAGCAGGTAGGGAAAATCGTCGTCGGTTTACCCCTCTCGCTGGACGGCACCTTGAGCGGGCAGGCGGAAAAGGTCAAAGACTTTACCGACAAACTGGCTGAACAGATTAAGATCCCGCTGGAATACCGGGACGAGCGCTTGACCACGGTAATGGCGCAGCGCCTCAAGCGGGCTGCCGGCGGCAAGAAGGGTAGGGGAAAGACCCGCTACGATTCTCAGGCCGCCGCCATCATCCTGCAGAGCTACCTCGACGAATCTAACCCGCTGGAGTTGACATAATAAATGGACTTTAATCTTAGCGAACAACAGAAGATGCTGCAGCGGCTTGCAGAAGAGTTTGCCGCCGATGTTATCAAACCCCGCGCCGCCGAAATTGACACCAAGAGCCAGTTCCCCTTTGACTTAGCTAAAGAACTGGGCAAACGGGGCTATCAGGGCCTGCCTTACCCAAATCAGTATGGCGGCAGCGAAGCCGGTTACCTGAGCTACGTGCTGGTGCTGGAGCAGCTCTGCCAGGCGTCGATGACGGTCGGCGCCATTATGGCTATAGACACCGTTCCCGAGGAGGCGATATTCCGCTTCGGCAGTGAAGAGCAGAAGAAAAGGCTTTTATCGCCTCTGGCTAAGGGTGATATGCTGGGCAGTATCGCCTTCACCGAGGCCGAGACCGGCTCCGACCCCCGGGAAATCACCACCATCTCCAAGAAGAGCGGCGATGGCTATGTCGTCACCGGCCAGAAGCAGTTCGTCGCCCTGGCGCCGGCGGCCAATCTGGCGCTGGTCTTCGCCAGGAGCGAGGGCAAAGGGCTAAACGCTTTTGTTATTGACACCGTTTCTCAGGGCTATAACCTCCGCGAGCCCTGCGAGACCATGGGCTTAAAAGGGCTGGGCGCTTCGGTGGTCTACCTCGATGAAGTCTCTGTCCCTCAACAGAACCGCCTTGGTGAGGAAGGGCAGGGCTTTAAGATTTTGCTGGAGGCGATATCGCTGGGACGGCTGGGTGTAGCTGTGGAGGCGGTAGCGGTGGCTCAGGCGGCGCTGGATATATCCCTAGACTACGCCAAGCAGAGGAAGACCTTGGGCAGGCCCATCGCCAAGCTCCCTGCTGTCCAGTGGCACCTGGCTGAGATGGCGAGCCGCATCGAGGCGGCACGGCTGCTGGTCTATCGCACCGCCTTCCTCCGCGACCAGGGGCATGATATCAAGTACGAATCGTCAGTGGCCAAGCTCTTCGCCTCGCAAATGGCCGTCGAGGTTACCCGCCGGGCGATGCAGGTCTGCGGCTCTTACGGCACCATGACATCGATGCCGGTGGAGCGGCTCTACCGGGACGCAAAGATGACCGAGGTCTACGTTGGCATCTCGGAGATACAGCGCAATATTATCGCCGAGCACTTAATTTAGGGAGAGGGGTTGATAAGTAATTCCAGTAGCTTCCGTCTAATGCAAACTTGCCCCCGGAGCAATGCCAGAGCAGGGGAGTTGGTAACCCCCCACGGCACTGTGCCCACGCCGGTGTTTCTGCCGGTGGGCAGCCAGGGGGCGGTCAAGACACTTACCCCGGATGAGGTTAAAGCCCTGGGTATCAATATGGTGCTGGCCAACACCTATCACCTCTATTTAAGGCCGGGCATCGGCGTTATCGAGAAGCTGGGCGGTTTACATAACTTTATGGGCTGGGACGGTGCCATTCTCACCGACAGCGGCGGCTACCAGGTATTCAGCCTGGCCCCTCTGCGTAAGGTAAGCGATGAAGGCGTTACTTTTCGCTCCCACATTGACGGCAGCCAGCATCACCTTACCCCGGAGCTGGCTGTACAGTACCAGGAATCTCTGGGCGCCGATATCATAATGGTCCTGGACGAGTGCCCCGCCCACGATGACAGCCTGGATAAGGTAAAAAAGGCAACGGAGAGAACCCACAGGTGGGCGGAAAGGTGCCTTAAGGCTCAAAAACGCCCCGGCCAGGCTCTCTATGCTATTGTTCAGGGTGGCGTCTTTCCCGAGCTTCGCCGCCAGTCGGCGGAATATTTAGCCTCTCTGGACTTCCCCGGCTATGCCATCGGCGGCTTAAGTCTGGGTGAACCCAAAAAGGCAACTCTGGCAATGATTGAAGAAACGGTGGCTTTTCTGCCGGAGAGTAAGCCGCGCTATCTGATGGGGGTCGGCTCGCCGGAGGATATCGTCGAAGCCGTCGCCCGCGGCTGTGATATCTTTGACAGCGCCCTGCCCACCCGCGTCGCCCGCAACGGCGCCCTCTTTACCTGGCAGGGGAGGAAAAACATAACTAATGCCGTCTACGCTGATATGGAGCAGCCCGTTGTTGCCGGCTGCAATTGCTATGCCTGCCGCCATTTTTCGGCGGCTTATCTCCACCACCTGTTCAACGCCGGCGAGCTTTTAGCCTACAGGCTGGCAACTATACACAACCTGAGCTTTATAACCGAATTGATGGCTAAAATAAGAGGCGCCGTCCTGAACGGCACCTTCCCCGCTTTCCAGAAAGACTTTCTGGCAAACTACCGCCCCACTGACGAGCCGACCCGGCTGAGCCAGAAGCGGAAGTGGCTGGAAAAGCGTAACTTAAATCAGGCTGACTAGCTTGTTTAGGGCCCCGCCCCCACCGGGTCAACCCTCACCCCCCTGGAGATAAGCCAGGCAATTCCGGCCTCAATGTCATTTTCATTGCCCACAAGCTCCAGCTCAATCCAGCCCCTTTCCTCGGTGGCGTCGGCGCGGTGGATGTTAGTCACCAGGCCGAACTGCTGGCCGACGGTATGGATAATGGGCTCGGAGCTTACTTCGGGCCCGTAGGTGAGCATTACTCGCCGTTTTGGCATTTCTATCCCCCTTCAGACAGGCGCTTTGCGATGATTCTGGCTTCCTTGATTATACCATCAATAATCTCTTTTATGGTAGGCAGGTCGTCGAGCAGTCCCACCACCTGCCCGCAGGGTATAATGGCCTGGGAAGCTTCGCCTTTATCCAGGGCTTGCTTCTGCCGCCGCCCGTCTATCATCGGCAGCAGCTCTTCCAGTGAGGTGCCCTTCTCCTCCATCTCCAGTATGCGGCGGGCAAAATCGGTGCCGACCACCCTTTCCGGGTTATTGATGGAGCGCATTATCATTAAAGTATCCTTTTCGCTGGCTTCCAGTAGCCGCTGCTTAATGCTGTTATGGAGAGGGCATTCCCGGCTGAGCATAAAGCGGGTGCCCATGACGGCGCCTTCGGCGCCCAGGGCTAAAGCGGCCATTAAACCCCTCCCGTCCCCGATGCCACCGCCGGCGATAACCGGGATTTCCAGTTCGTCCACGGCGCGGGGGACCAAAACCATGGTGGTGACGTCGTCCATTCCGGGGTTACCCCCTTCCTCAAAGCCGACGATGGTCACCGCGCCCACCCCTATCCGCTCCGCTGTTTTAGCCGCCTTGACGCTGGCAACTTTATGTATTACCTTTACTCCCCCGTCTCTAATCTGCTTCATGTACTGGCGGGGGTTCCGGCCGGCGGTTTCAATAATGGTTACCCCTTCTTTAATAGCGGCCTCTATGTACTCCTCAAGGCTTCTCGGCTGTATAGTAGGCAGCAGGGTGATGTTGACGGCAAAGGGCTTGTCAGTCAGGCTCTTGGTTTTCTTTATCTCCTCCCGCAGCTCCCTGGTTGTTGGGAAGGTCAGCGAAGCCATAATCCCCAAGCCCCCCGCGTTGGAAACGGCGGCAACCATCTCCGCCCGCGATAGCCACATCATGGCTCCCTGGATTATGGGATACTTAATGCCGAAAAGTTGGGTAATTCTGGTCTGGAACATGGTTAAGCCTCCACCGCCATCTCGCCGAGCTTTACCTCACCCCACACCCCCATCTGCTCACCCAGGATGATAACCACCCCCTTAAGCCCCCCGATATTCCGGGCGAACTCGATGCCGCCGGGTATATCTTCGGGCTTAAGAATGCGGTTGCCGATAGCGGTAGCGGCGGCGTCGGCAAGAGCAGTCGATTGGGAAAGCGCAATCACGGCGTCGGCTTTACCAAGGCTCAGGGAATGCCCCACCGTCCCCGAAGATGTACAGACGCCCAGCGGCGTATCCTCCCCGTTAATTTCCAGCCCCATCCGTCCCGTCAGCGGCGATTTTCCGGCGTAAATCCCAATTAGCCTTTTATGCAGGCTCTTGAGGTAGATATCGCCCCCGTTCTCAACGATGACCTCCGGGGAAAAATCTAATAGCTTGCTGCCCACGGCCTCGGCAATAGCTCCGGCAACGGCCGCCATCGGTCCCACGCCGCATTTTCCGGCGGCTTCAGCCATCCCGGTCACTATCTGTGGGGCGCCGTTCTCTACCGCCACCGGCTCCAGTGAGGTCAGAAACTGCGGCTGGCTTTCGATGTATTCCTCAAGCATCCGGCGGTATTTCAGCACCAGCTTACGGGCCTGGCTCTTCAGGTCGCTCCGGGCGCGGATGTACAGGTCGGTCTCTTTAACCGTCACCTTAAAGGCGACCAGCTCTTTATCTTTAACCCAGTGGCGGTAGGTTCGGGGCTGGTACATAAACTAGAAATGCACCTCCATGGCTCGCGGGGGACAGGCTTTGAGACAGAGCCCGCAGGCCACGCATTTTTCATTGTAGAAGTTGACCCGCCGGGTTACCGGGTCGAGCTCAAAGGCGTCCGAGGGGCAGATGGCGATGCAGGCGCCGCAGTGGGTGCACCGCTCCTCGTTGCGGAGTATGTCCTGGCTCAGCGATTGTATCTTCACCCCGTTCTTGGTCAGGTAGCGGATGCCCTTATCATACTCCTGCTGTTCCCCGCTCAGCTCCAGCACCAGCAGACCCTCCTCCTCGGGGGTGACCAGTGCTTTCAGGATATTGAAATCAAGGTCGTAGTCCTTAACCAGCCGGGAGACTATGGGGCGGTCAACCAGCCGCTTGGGAAAGTGCAGTACTATTCTCTTGGAAACATTCATCTTCTTCTCCTCTTGCTGGCTACTCTATCGGCCGTTCTTTAAGCGGCTTGAGCTTTATTCCCGCCTCTACCCCCGGCAGCGGCGCCACCGGTTCGGTGAGCAGGAACTTCCCGCCGATTATCCATTCCTTCAGGGTACCGGCAATCTCTACCGCCCTGGAGTAGCTGGAAAGGGAAGCGGTGGGTATTTCCCTGCCCTTAAGCTTAACTTTACCGCTCTTCAGCTCGGCGTAGCTGACCTCGCCCAGTATGCCATCTTTCAGGTTGGGGTAGTCGCCGGAATAGTCGATAACGGCGCCGTAAATCTCGGCGTCGGTAACTGCAGTGTAGCTCAGGATTCCCTCGTTAAGTATGGGTATGGGCACGCCGATGCCCACGGTCAGGGTGCAGCCGTAACCGAGCATGCTGGTGCCCACCAGCCACCGCGGGCTCATCTGCTTCAACTCCCCGATGAGGCAGAGCGCCGCCGCCCCCCGCTTGGGGACGCCCTTGTCGGTGCGGGGCACGTCGGGGTTGTGCTGGGTGCCCGGCCAGGCGACGAAACCGGTGCCGCCCCCCAGGAATACTTTGGTGCCGATGCCGATGGTCTTGTAGTGTGGGTCGTTAAGCAGCGGCGATAGCTGCCCGGCGGTGGCGTAGTTGATGTTGCCCAGTTCCGCCCGCAGCACCCCCATGTAGGTGTAGATGGTCTTATCCGAGGTATTGGCGGCGATATTGTAGTTCTGGTAGGCGTTCCTGATGTTAAAGAGTACGGCGTCGTTGAGGTCTTTGATGTTTATCAGGGTCGCCAGCTTCTTGCGTGGGTAGCAGTCGGTGCCGTAGGCGGTGGCTTCCAGCCGGATATCTTTACCGGCAACCAGTTCCTCGATGACATGCCCGCCCCCGTAGTTGAACTCGCCGGGGTGGACCTTGTTCCTGGGGTCGTCATCGGGAAGCGCCGCCGCGCCGATAAACAGGTCGGCAGCCGCCAGCCCGGTATAGGCCGGCACATCGTTAAGGGTAACCCTGCCCCCGCCGAACTTTAGTCGGGGTTTGGTGTGCCCGGTGTTGAAGTAGGCTCCCGATGAGCACATCGGGCCGAAGGTGCCGGTGGTGACAACATCCACTTCCTCGGCCGCCTTTTTGGTGCCCTTTTCTTTGGCAATACCGATTATCTCTTCGGCGGTGACCACCACCGCTTTACCCTGCTTTATCTTTTCGTTTATCTCTTCTATTGTTTTGGCCATAGCGAAACCTCCTAGATATTAATGGTTACTCTTCAGGCTGTCAATCGGTGGCCTGGCGTAAAATAAAAAGCCCAAGAAATCTATTGTTCTTGGGCTTGGTTTACTCGGCTGCAGCCGGGGGAAGTCAGGTCGGCATGGTCCCCGAACTGGCGGCACGCCAAGCCCAGGGCATCATCATGCGGAGAGCCCCTGTGGTCAAGCTATGCTGTTCCTTCCAGTTCGGCACTATTTTTGCCTCCTTTGGCTCCTTTTTCAGGAGTGGGGACAGTATATAGGATTTATAGCTAAAAGTCAAATTTATGGTGAATGTTGAAGCCTTGAGCGCCATCAGCTATAATCACAGGGATAACGTATCTTGATTTCCGTTAGGAGATAAGTTTGCTCAAAAGTCATAGCTGCGGCGAGCTTAGAAAAGAGGCTATCGGCGACGAGGTAACGCTGGCGGGCTGGGTTGACCGCCGCCGCGACCACGGCGGGCTGATATTCATTGACCTCAGGGACAGGGAGGGCGTAACCCAGGTTGTCTTTGACCCGGAGACTTCAGCCGATTGCCACAGGATAGCCAGCAAGATGCGCAGCGAATATGTAATTCAGGTCACCGGCGAGGTCTCCCCCCGCCCCAAGGGGACAGAGAACCCCAGGCTGCCCACCGGCGATATCGAGGTCATCGCCCGCCGCGCCGTCATACTCAATGCCTCCAAGACCCCGCCCTTCTATATCAACGAAGAGGTAGAGGTGGACGAATCTTTAAGGCTCAAGTACCGCTATCTGGACCTGCGCCGCCCCCGGATGAAGCGGAACCTGGAGCTGCGCCACCGGGTGATTAAATTTACCCGCGATTTTATGGATACTCACGGCTTTGTTGATATCGAAACGCCTATTCTTACCAAGAGCACCCCGGAGGGAGCGCGGGACTACCTGGTGCCCAGCCGCGTTCAGCCCGGCAAGTTTTACGCTCTCCCCCAGTCCCCCCAGCAGATGAAGCAGCTGCTCATGGTAGCCGGGGTGGAGAAGTATTACCAGATTGCCAGGTGCTTCCGCGACGAGGACACCCGTGCCGACCGCCAGCCCGAGTTCACCCAGCTCGATGTGGAGATGAGCTTTATTGATGTTGACGATATCCTCAAGCTTATGGAGGAGTTTTTCACCGCCATGGTCAAGGCGATTAAGCCGGAGATGAAGGTGCTCAAGCCCTTCCCCCGACTCAGCTTTGCCGAGGCTATGGAGCGCTACGGGACGGACAAGCCCGACCTCCGCTTCGGCATGGAGCTGGGCGACCTGACCGAAATCGCCGCCAAGTCCGAGTTCGCCATCTTCAAGGACGCTATTGCTCAGGGGGGCAAGGTCAAGGGTATATGCGCCCCCGGCTGCGCAGGTTACAGCCGCAGTCAGCTCAACGAGCTAAACCGTCTGGTGCAGGAGCTCGGCGGCGCCGGCTTGTTAACCCTGTCGCTGGGCGCCGAAAGCGGGGACTTGAGTGCTCTAACCATGGAAGAGGTCAAGTCGGTAGCCGCCCGCTTTATGACTTTAGAGCAGGTCAGGCAGATGGCGCAGCTTCTGGAGGCAAACAGGGGAGACCTGCTGCTCATCGTTGCCGGCAAGCCAGTATTAGTTGATATCGTGCTCGGTGAGCTACGCCAGCATATGGGGAACCGCCTCAAGCTGGCTACCCCCGATTTGTTCGCCTTCGCCTTTATCCATGACTTCCCCCTGCTCCGCTGGGACGGGGAGGCAAAGCGCTGGGACTCGGAGCACCACCCCTTTACCGCCCCATGGGAGGAAGATATACCATTATTGGAAAGCGCCCCGGAAAAGGTACGGGGCAGGCACTACGATGTCGTTGGCAACGGCTACGAGTTGGGCGGCGGCAGCATCAGGATTCACACTGCGGAGCTGCAGAGGAAGATTTTTAGATTACTGGGCTATAAAGATAAAGAGATAGACGCCCGCTTCGGCCACATGCTGGAGGCGTTTGAGTACGGGGCGCCTCCCCACGGCGGCATCGCCCTCGGCCTCGACCGCATTGTCATGCTGCTGGCGGGGGAGGAGACTATCCGCGAGGTTATCGCCTTCCCCAAGAACCAGGCCGCCACTGACCTTACCTTTGACGCCCCCTCGTCGGTCAGCGAGCAGCAACTGGCGGAGCTGCACCTGCGTCTGCGAGAGGAAAGATGAAAGTAACCAGAGAGAAAGAGGAAGACAGGCAGGTATTTCTGCGCATTGAGTTGGAAAAATCAGAGGTAGACAAAGCCCTGGAGCAGGCTTACCACCGCCTGGTCAAACAAGCCAATATCCCCGGCTTCCGCCAGGGTAAGGCGCCGCGGGCGGTGCTGGAGCGCTATGTCGGCAAGGATGGCTTACTCGAGGACGCCCTCAATAAGCTGCTCCCCGAGGTCTACGAGCAGGCGCTTAAAGAAGAGAAGATTGAGGCTGTCGCCGACCCCCAGATTGAGGTCGTGCAGAACGAGCCGGTGGTCTTTACGGCGATGGTGCCGCTGAAACCCACCGTTGAACTCGGCGACTACCAGAGCATTAAATTAAAGCCGGAGAAGGCGGAGGTGACCAAGGAAGAGGTTGACGCCGTCATCGAACAGCTGCGCCGCCAGAATAGCACCTGGGAGCCGGCGGAACGCCCGGTAGCTTTTGAAGATTTGGTGGTTATGGATGTAGAAAGCACGGTTGAGGACAAGACCTTTATCAACCAGCAGGGTGCCCAGTATCAGGTTATGCCCAATCAGCCCCTCCCCACCCCGGAATTCGCCGACCAGCTGGTCGGCATGAAGGTCGGCGAGGAGAAAGAATTTAAGCTTACGCTTCCCCAAGACTATTCCCCGCCCGAGCTGTCGGGCAAGGAGGCCAGTTTTAAGGTAAAAATCAACGAGGTAAAGCAGCAGTATCTGCCCAAACTGGATAAGGAATTCGCCAAGCTGATCAGCCCCGATTTAAAGACGATGGCCGCCCTCCGCAAGCGGCTGACCAATAACCTCAGTATGCAGGCGGAGCAGAAGGCTAAGGAAGCCTATGAGGAAAAGGTACTCGACGCCGTGGTTGACTTGAGCAAGGTGGAGTTCCCGCCGGTGCTGGTTGACTCGGAACTGGAACACCTTATGGAGCAGCAGGCGCGCTGGATGCAGGACAGTGGCCTGGACCTGGAAGGATACCTGAGCCGGATTAACAAGACGGAAGAGGAGTTGCGGGAAGAGTTGCGCCCCATCGCCGCCAAGCGGGTGACCCGCTCGCTGGTGCTGGGTAGGGTGGCTGAGGCGGAAAAGATTGAGGTCACTGACGACGAGATAACCGCCGACCTGGAAAGGCTGGTGCAGGGCTCCGAGAACAAGACGGAAATGAAAGAGAGGGCAAGCTTGCCCCAGGTTCGCGGCTCAATAGAACAACTGCTGGCCACCCAGAAAGCGGTCCAGCGGCTTATGGAGATAGCCAAGGGTTCCTAAAATGCCCCCCAAAAATAACCCCCGGGTGGTAAAAAGCATCTGCCGGATGTGCATGGGCTTTTGTGGTATAGATGCTCATGTCGTCAACGGCAAACTGGTAAAGGCCACCCCGATGAAGGAGCACCCGGTCAACCGGCTCTGCGTCAAGGCGACGGCCATGGCTGACTGGCTCTATTCGCCGGAGCGCATCACCCGCCCCATGAAAAAGGTAAACGGGGCCTGGTGTGAAATCTCCTGGGATGAAGCCCTTGGTATCGTCACCGAAAAGCTGGCTAGCATAAAAGAGCGCTACGGCGCCAGGGCGATGGTGGTGCATATCGGCCAGCCTCTCACCGGCACCGAGGTGCCTCGCGTTGCCGTCCGCTTCTGCAGCCTCTACGGGACGCCCAACTATACCTCGGGGGCTTCCCTCTGCTTCGCCGCCAGGGGTTTAGGCCACGGCTTAACACTGAGCAGGCGCATGTTACCCTTATCCCCCAGCTACCCCGAGACCCGTTGTATCGTCCTCTGGGGGCGCAACCCCCAGCAGTCCAAGGTGGACGAGCAGGCAAAGATACTGGCGGTGCAGAAGCGGGGAGCAAAGCTGATTGTCGTTGACCCCAGAGCCACCCCCCTGGCAAAGAAGGCAGACCTTCACATTCAGGTCAACCCCGGAACTGATTGCGCCCTGGCGCTGGGCTTGCTCAATGTCATCATCGCCGAAAATTTATATGATAAAGAATTCGTTGAGCGCTGGACGCTCGGCTTTGATAAGCTGAAAGAGCACGTTAAGGGATACCCGCCGGAATTTGCGGGAAAAATCACCGGTGTCCCAGCAGCTAAGATAAAGCAGTTCGCCCGACTCTACGCCAAAACCAGGCCGGCGACTATAACCCAGGGCGTCTCTATAGACCACTGTACTAACGGCGTGCAGAACAGCCGGGCTATTGCCGCCCTGATTGCCGTCACCGGCAACCTGGATGTGCCGGGGGGCGATATCTATAATGCCCAGCTGGGGCAGAGCAGCCTGCGGGTAAAGGGGATAGTCGCCGTTGACGAGGTTATCGGCGCCGACTTCCCCATATTTAATAAGTTCATCAGCGAGACCACTGCCATGCCCGTCGCCGATGCCATACTTACGGAAAAGCCCTACCCGGTTAAGGCGCTGATAGTCCAGGCGGGAAACCCGGCATTAACCTGGCCCGATAGCAGCAAGGTCAGGCGGGCGCTGGAAAAACTTGAGCTGCTGCTGGTCTCCGATATGTTTATGACGCCGACGGCAGAGCTTGCGGATGTCTTCCTACCCGCCGCCGCCTTCCTGGAGAGAAAGTTCATCTCCGACTACGCCAACGAGGGGATACCGCTTATTGCCCTGAGCCAGAAAGCGCTGGAGCCGCCGCCCGAGTGCATGGAGGACTGGCAGCTCTGGGCGGAGCTGGGGCGCAGGATGGGCTACGATGACTATTTCCCCTGGCAAAACGCCGACGAGCTTTTCAGCTTTTTGCTGGAGCCGTCGGGGGTGACACTGGAACAGCTTGAACAGAGCCCCGGCGGCATTATCTACCGCCGGCTTGACCGGCAGCGCAAATATGAGCAGGAAGGCCTGGCTACCCCGTCAGGCAGGGTGGAGCTCTTCTCCTCGACAATGGCCGAACACGGCTATGACCCCCTCCCCACCTTCACCCCTCTACAGGAGCCGCCTGAAAACTATCCCTTCACCCTGCTCACCGGCACCCGGACTGTTGCCTACTCCCACTCCGGCTACCGCCATCTGCAAAAATTGCGCAAACTGGTGCCCGAACCGCTGGTGGAGATTAACCCCCAACTGGCAAAGAAGCTGGGCATCACCGACGGCGAGACGGTTATACTGGAATCGCCTAAAGGCAGCATCACCCTCAAGGCCAAGATAACCCCGGATATCCCGCCCGATGTCTTAAGCATCCAGCACGGCTGGGAGGGAGCCAACGCCAATCTGCTCACCGATTTTGACCCCCACGACCCCATATCCGGCTACCCGGGCTTAAAGACCACCCCCTGTCGGGTGCGAAAAATCGGGGAATAAGTTATAATTAACTCAAAGTACTGTAAAAAAGATAGCGGGAGAAGAGAAATGAATATCCAACCGATGAATATTATCCCCGGCGTGGTTGAGAGCGGGCCCAGAGGTGAAAGATTCTGGGATATATACTCGCTGCTTCTTAAAGAGCGTATAGTTATGCTGTTCACGCCGATTGTTGACCAGGTGGCTAATGTTGTCATCGCCCAGCTTCTCTACCTGGAGCGAGAGGACCCGGACAAGGACATCAGCATGTATATTCAGAGTCCCGGCGGGGTTATCAGCTCCGGCCTGGCCATTTACGATACCATGCAGCTGATTCGTCCCGAAGTGTCAACTATCTGTGTCGGCATGGCCGCCAGCATGGCTACCGTGCTCCTCTGTGCCGGCGCCAAGGGCAAGCGCTATGCTCTGCCCAACGCTACCATACACCTGCACCAGGCGGTTGGCGGCGCTCAGGGACAGGCGGCAGATATCGTGATAGCGGCACGTGAGATTGCCCGGCAACAGGATGTACTCAAGGATCTTATCGTCAAGCATACCGGCCAGTCGCTGGAGAAGGTGACCCATGATACCGACCGTGACTTCTACCTGAACGCTGAGCAGGCGGTGGAGTACGGCATTGTCGATGAAGTGCTGGCCAAGCCCAAGGACAAGGAGAAGGAGAAGGAGAAGGAGAAGTAGAAGTAGCAGTAGCTAGAGCCCTTTCTGATAGAGCTGGCGGTAACGCCGGCTCAGTTCCTTTAGGGCAGGCAGACCCTCTCTGGCTCCCGTCTTACTGATGGAAAACCGGGCGGTAATATCACCCAGCCATCCGCATTCCTCTAAGTCCCTGTTGTTAATCATCCCGTAGAGGAATCCGGCGGCAAAGGCGTCGCCGGCGCCGGTGGTATCCGTGCTCGCCCCGGTGTCTGACGGTTTGATGATATATTCGTTTTTAGCATCCCGGATATAGCCGCTGGCAGCGGTGTTCTTTATCTTTGCCCCTTTACCCAGGGTGACCACCACCCCCCGGCACCCCGCCTGCAGGCACTTCGCCGCCCCCTTGGTAATGTCCTCCCCGGTCAGCTGTTTTATCTCGTCCCGGTTAATAAACAGGATATGAGTTCGGCGCAGTAGCGGCGCAAGGGCTTTCAGCCCCTTGACGGTATAGAGGGCGCCGGGGGCAAAGCTCAGCCTGACCGAATCATCCAGCTTGTCCACCAGCTCCAGCGACATCTTGAACTGCTTGTTACTGGCAAAAGAGGAAAGGTGCAGTATCTTTGCCCCGTTTATATAGCTCAGGTCTATATCTTTAATGGTGAGCAGGTTATTGGCGCCGGGCAGCACATACAGGGAGCGCTTGCCCCGCCCGTCGCTTAAGCATATTACCGAGCCGGTTGTGGCTTTGGGCTTTACCTGTATACGGCTGGTGTCCACCCCCACCCTCTCGGAGTCGCGGAGCAACATCGTGCCCTCGGCGTCGTCACCGACAGCGCCGAAGAAGCCGGCGTTTATTCCCAGCTTCCCCAGCCCGTAGATGGTGTTGGCCGCCGAGCCGCCGGGAAAGACCTCGGCTTTTTCCACCACCGTCTCGCCGTCGCCGAGGATGTTGGCTACCTTATAGATATGGTCTATGTTCAGCGCCCCCACCCCGACTACTTGAATAGAATTCATACATTCACCCCAGCTTGGCGGCTTCCTCCCTTACCGTGCGCCGGAAGTTTTTATGCACCTCTATTATATCGTCCAGCTCTTTCCGCCCCGCCAGCCAGTGGAAGTAGAAATTATCCTCTTTGCCCCGCCACTTTTCCTTGTATTTGACCACCCTCTCCGTCCAGCCCCGCTTTTTCTTCTGCCACGCCTCCAGCACTGTCTGCAAATCGCTGATGTGGGCGGAGGCCAGGCTCATGGTGGCGTAGGGGAGGGCGTACTCGTTGGCATTAAAGGCGATGGCCAGCCCTTTGGCTTCCTCCACCGTCTGGAGCATCCTGAAATCGGTGATGCTGTCGCCGATGACCACCCAGTTAGAAAGGGGCTCGTCGTATTTATCGGCGAATTTATTTAAGGCGGCTACCTTGCGCCGCCCCCCCACCGGCCTCACCTCCTTTATGGCTTGGCCCAGGTCGGTGGCGGGCAGTTTCTCCCAGAAAAATTTATCTAGGCTCTTTTTGATTCTGTCGTCATCGTCAACCGGCTTCATGGTCAGAATATCGTCTTCCGCCTGCTGCATCAGTTTTTTCTCCTCCGGACTTAAGTTTGCCCGGAGTTTATCCAGCGGGAAGGCGGTGCAGGCGACGTTGTGGGCGTAGATGCCCAGCTTCTGGGTGATATGATAGGCGTATTGCTCGTAGCTGGTGCTGATGCAGAAAATCTTCCAGCTATTGGACTGTAGCCAGGAGACGAGCTTTTCGGCGCCGCCGGTTAAATTAGCTTCGGCCGCCAGTTCGGCGATGTTGTCCTCGGAGATATTATGCAGTATCAGAAAGGGCACGATGAGCGCCAGCGTGTCCCCCGGCTCGTAGTCTTCCCTTTCCTCCAGCGTCAGCAGGTCGTCGTAGCGGCTGATAACCTCGAAGATTTTATCGCCGTTGGGGAAAAGCTTCATCAGCTCGTAGGCGTTATCCTGGGGGGATAGCGGCCCTTCCAGGTCAAAGCAGATAAGGTTTGCCATTAGTTTTCACCCCGCCCCGTTTTATATCTTATCCCGCCCGCCGCCCTTTAGGGAAGCGGGCTAAAGCCCTTTTTACCCCTCCCCCCAAAGGAGGGAGATTATCTTTCCCTGCCCAGTCTCCCCCTATCCCTTCTTCAGCAGCCTGTTAATTTCTCTGGTTAGATTATACCCTTTAATTGGTCGGCCGTCAGCACCGACTACTTTACCCTTCTTTATCCTGACCTTGCCCCGGCTGAACGCCTTCAGGGTGGCTATTATTAAGGGAAACTCCCGGGCTAATCCCTGCTTGCGGATGAGCTTGAACAGGCGGTTACTTTCCCCCTGCCCCTGCTTGATTGCCTCTATTGGTTGCCCCTCTATTTCGCGCCAGTATTTATCAAAGGGCTCCCCGCGGAGGGAGAGTTTACAGTAGGCTACCGGCGGTCCCTCGTCAAGCTGGGATGTTACCAGGTGCATCATCACGCCGGTCTCTTTAGCTTTAGTTTCAATCAGCTGCCAGATTACCTCCTGCCAGCTGCCTTTGGGTCCCCCCGGCGCCGCCGGGTGGAGGTTAATCATATCGTATTTGCGGCACATCTCCTCCCCGACGATGAGCATGTAGCCGGCCAGGACGCTTAAGTCGGCGTTGAACTCTTTGAGCCGCTTCATTACCTCGCTGTCGTAGTCAGTTCGCCACCCCTCCCCCCGCCCGGTTTTAAAATCTTCGGAGGAAAAGGTGATAAGGGGCAGTCCGTAGCTTTGAACCAGCCTGTGGAACATGTCGCTCTGCTTCGATTCGCCGGTCTCGCGGTTGCAGAAGACAAAGGCAGTCTCGGCCCTGATTTCGCCCAGGGCTATGCTCCGCTGCGCCACGGTGAGCAGGTCCCGGGCGGCTTTATCCCGCCCGGTGGAAAACCAGCCCAGTCTCTGTACCGGCTTTATCTTAGCCATTGCTTTTTCAGCTTGTTCCAGACACTGGCGAAGTGGATGAAGGGATTGGTGCTGTGCCCGTGGATTTTGCCTTTGGCTAAGGCTTCGAGGAAGTCGTCTTTCCCCTTGAATTCGGGCATTTCGATGTAGGCGTTGCCTATCTCCCGCAGGGTGTGGGCATCGCTGCCGGCGCCCTGGATGATGCCGTGTTTTTGGGCAAAGGCGCGGGCTCTGGCCGATTGCTGCGGGGGCAGGGAGCGGGCGTTGAATACCTCGATGATGTCAATCTGGTCGGCGATTTCCTCTATTATGTGGTTGCGCAGCGCCGAGTGGCGGAAGATGTCAAAGGGGTGGGGGATAGAGACCAGCCCGTCCTGGGCTCTGATGCGGGATATGGTCTCGGCAACCGATAGCCCGCTGGGTATGGTCTCTTTGAGGAACAGGCCCATGATTTCGCCGTACGGCGTCAGTATTTCCTCGGCGACTATTATGGTAAAGGGGGCTGTTTCCTTCAGCTTCAGCGCTCCTTCGGCAGTGCCGTGGTCGGAGATGGCAATGCAGTTTATCCCCTTCTCAATGCAGCGGCCGACTATCTTGTCCAGGGGCGTACCGCAGTCCATGGAATATTCGGTATGAATGTGAAGGTCAGTTTTCAGCAATTTGGCTAACTAACCCTCTCTAGGTACACGCCGGTGCGGGTGTCAACCTTAATGGTATCCCCGTTATTTATGAACATAGGAACCTGTATGGTGATGCCGGTCTCCAGCTTGGCAGGCTTGTTGCCGGCGGTGGCGGTGTCCCCCTTGAAGCCGGGACCGGTTTCAGCCACCTCCAACTCGACGGCAATGGGCAGTTCCACCCCCACCAGCTCCCCCTTGTAGCTCGATACCTCCAGAGCCGCCCCCTCTTTCAGATAGTTAAGAGCGTCGCCCAGCTGGCTTGAGTCGATGGGCATCTGTTCAAAGGTCTCCTGGTCCATAAAATAGTAGGCGTCACCGTCGTTATAGAGGTACTGCATGTTGCGGGATTCCAGGCGGGCACGGGCAAACTTCTCGCTGGCCTGGAAGGAGCGCTCGATGTTATGGCCGCTGCGTATATCGCGCAGTTTAAGCCTCACCTGGGCGCTGCCGCGTCCCACCTTGATGTGCTGGTATTCCACCACCTGGTACAGCTTGTCGTCCAGTTCTATGGTAATCCCTTTTCTAAGTTCTCCGCTGTCAATCATCTTGGTCTCCGCAGTCTTATTTCTTGGCTTTAGAGATTGCTCTCACTTTCCCCTGTTCCATTATGACTAAATCTTCAATCCTCACCCCGCCCCACCCTTCGATATAAATTCCCGGCTCGATGGTAAAGACTATGCTGTCACTAAGCTCATCCGGCGAGCCGGGCCCCAGCCTCGGTTGCTCGTGAGTGGCTAAACCCACCCCGTGCCCCAGCCCGTGGCCAAAGGCCTCCCCGTATCCCCCCTCCTCGATAATTATTCTGGCTACCTGGTCGGCTTCAGCTCCGGTCATCCCCGGCTTTATTATAGCCATCGCCCCGGCTTGTGCGCCGAGGACGGTATCGTATACCTTTTTAAAGGTATCGTCGGGAGCGCCCAGGCAGAAGGTACGGCTCAGGTCGCTGGCGTAACCCCCCACCCTGGCCCCGATATCGATTACTATCGGCTCACCCTCCTGGATAGCCCTCGCCGAGGGCTGGGCGTGGGGCAGGGCGGCGTTCGGCCCGGAAGCGACGATAATATCAAAAGGCAACGCCTGGCTGCCCTTCTCCCGCATAAATTTCTCTATCTCCCAGGCGGCTTCCCTTTCCGTCATGCCGGGGTGAAGCTCCCCCCGGATATAATCCATGGCGGCGTCGGATATCTCGGCGGCCTGGCTGATAAGCTCGATTTCCCCGGGCTCTTTGACCGCCCGCAGCGGTTCCACTATGCCTTCTACGGGGACGAACTCGAGCCCGGTTTTGCCTTTACCCAGTATATCACATAACCGCCGGTAGAGGCTAAAGGTCAGGTGCCCCTCCTCAAACCCCAGCCTCTTTATATTCAGCCCCGCCGCCAGTCCGGGGAACCAGCCCCTGATGTCGCCGGTTACGGTAAAAATCTCGTATTCCGGCGCCTGGCTTCTGGCCTGGACGGTATAGCGGGAATCGGTGGCTAAAATACTCCTGTTTTTGGTAATAATCAAAAAGCCGGCCGAGCCGTCGAAGCCGGAAAGGTAACGCCTGTTCTCCGGCTGGGAGATTAAGATACCGTCAAGCCCCTTCTCCCCCAGCCCCGCCAGCAGCTTTTCCAGCCTACTCTTTATCTTCATCTTCGGACTCATCCTTTTTCTCTCTGGCCAGGGGGTGTGCGGACAGGTAAACCTTTCTCGCCTGACCCTTGGTGACGTGGGTGTAAATTTGGGTGGAGGTAAGCCGGGCGTGCCCCAGCAGCTCCTGGACGACTCTCAAATCGGCGCCGCCGTCGAGCATGTGGGTGGCGAAGGTGTGCCTGAGCATGTGGGGGTGGACCCTTTTACCGATGCCGGCTTTCTTGGCGTACTGCTCTAATAGTCTCTGCACGCTCCGTTCAGTCAGGCGCTGCCCGTAGCGGTCGAGGAAGAGAGCGCTGCTTTTCTTTTTGCCCATTAGCTGGTTTCGCCCCTCCCCGATGTAATTCTTAAGCGCCCCGGCGGCAGGCTCCCCCATCAGCACCATCCGCTCTTTAGAGCCCTTACCCCAGACCCGGATTTCGTTGGAATTCAGGTCTACTTGCTCCGGGGTGAGTCCTGTCAGTTCGCTTACCCGCAGCCCGGAGGCGTAGAGCAGCTCTAATAGCGCCTGGTCGCGCTGCCCCAGCGGCGTGGATAAATCGGGGGCATTGAGTAACTTCTCCATCTCCTCTTTGGTCAGGAAGGAGGGCAGGCGCCTGTCCAGCTTGGGCGAGGATACCTGCTCTATGGGGTTTTTGGGTATTATCTCCTCCCGCACCAGGTAGCGGAAGAAGGAGCGTATGGCGGATAGCTTGCGGGCGATACTGTTTTTGGCTATACTCCGCTCCGCCAGGTGGGAGAGGTAGTCGCGCAGGACATGCCTGTCCACCTCGTTGAGCAGGGTAAGCTCTTTGCCTTTGAGGAACTTGAAGAAGTCAGCTAAATCGGACCGGTAGTTGCGGATGGTGTAGGGCGAGGCGTTCCTTTCCGCTTCGAGGTACTGGATATATCTGTCGAAGATTTTTTGCATGGTTTTGGTTGCCCCACCCCCAATTATATCTTATCCCGCCCGCCGCCCTTTTATGGAAACGGGCTTTAAGCCCTTTTTACCCTGCCCCCTCTTTCAAGGAAGTTTTAGAGGCACAGCCTTTGAGGGTGGGTTGGGCGGGAAGTAAAAACGCCTTCTAAAAACCAGGCTGTTGCCTCCCCTTATCCCCCCACCCCTCTTTTAAATTTTCTTTTTCTTCCTGCCTGCCCGCCTGGTAGGGGTTTTGGCTTTCTCAGGCTCTATTTCCGTTTTCTCGGCATCCCCTAATTTCCCCTTAAACTCGCACTGGGTGCACTTGGCAATGTTGCGGCCGTAGGCGGTGAGCAGGCCGCCGCACTGGGGGCAGGGCTGGGGGAGAGGTCTGGCATTCACGATAAAGTTACATTCGGGGTAGTTGCTGCACCCGTAGAAGGTGCGCTTTTTCTTGCTCTTCTTGACCACCAGCTCCCCGCCGCATTTGGGGCACTTTACCCCCACTTTAACCAGGAAGGGCTTGGTGGTTTTGCACTCGGGATAGCCGCTGCAGGCGATGAATTTGCCGAAGCGCCCGTACTTTACCACCATCGGCTTGCCGCACTTGGGGCAGACCTCGTCGGTGGCTTCCTCGACCTTAACCCTTTCCATCAACTCGGCGGCGCTCTCCAGGCTCTTCTCGAAGGGCTTGTAGAAGTCCCGCACGACGGCCACCCAGTCCCGTTTTTCGTTGGCGACCTGGTCGAGCTTCTCCTCCATCTGGGCGGTGAACTCGATATCGACGATGGCGGGGAAGTGTTTGGCGAGCAGGTCGTTGACGACGAAGCCCAGTTTGGTGGGCTGGAATTTGCCGCCGTCTTTTTCCACGTAGTCCCGGTCCTGGATGGTGGATAAAATCGGGGCGTAGGTGCTGGGGCGCCCGATTCCCCACTGCTCCAGCATCTTTATGAGGGTAGCTTCGGTGAACCGGGGTGGGGGCTGGGTAAAGCGCTGGTCGGCAAACAGGTCTATAAAATTAAGCTTATCGTCTTTTTTGAGGGGCGGCAGCTTGCCCCCGGTTTTTTCCTCGGCTTCGTCCCTTCCCTCGATGTAGACTGTCATGAAGCCGTCAAAGGTGTTGATTGAACTGGAAGTCCGCAGCAGATAGACGGTTCTGGCTTTGGGGCGTCTGGCTTCGATGTCGACGGTGGTGTTGTTAAAGGTGGCGGCGGCCATCTGGCTGGCGACCATCCGCTTCCAGATGAGCTGGTAGACTTTGAACTGGGCGTCGCTTAAGAAGGACTTGAGCATTGACGGCTCCCGCCGGATTTTGGTGGGGCGGATGGCTTCGTGGGCTTCCTGCGCCCCTTTGACCCGGGTGGTGAAGGAGCGGGCGTGGGCGGGCAGGTATTTCTCGCCGTACTTTTTGCCGATGTACTCCCTGGTTTCGGCAATGGCGGAGCGGGCAACCCGGATGGAGTCGGTACGCATGTAGGTGATGAGGCCGACGCTGCCTTCCTTGCCGATGGGCAGTCCCTCGTAGAGCTCCTGGGCGACCCTCATCGTCAACTTGGCGGGGAAGTGGAGTTTGCGCCAGGCTTCCTGCTGCAGGGTGCTGGTAATGAAGGGCGGCGCCGGCTGGCGGGCGGCTTTCTTGGCGCTGACCCTGCTCACCTTGTAGCCGGCTGCTTTCAGCTCCTGCCCGATTTCATTGGCTTCGGTTTCGTTATGGATTTCCAGCTTGCCGCCGTCGGCAAGTCCAATCAAATTTGCTCTAAAGGTTTTCCCCCCGGCCGCCTTGGCTAGCTCAACTTCTATTACCCAGTACTCAACCGCGATGAACTTCTCGATTTCCCTTTCCCGGTCGACGATAATCTTGAGCGCCACCGACTGCACACGCCCCGCCGATAAGCCCCGCCTCACGTTCCGCCAGAGCAGGGGACTGATTTGATAGCCGACCAGCCTGTCCAGGACGCGCCTTGCCTGCTGGGCGTCGACCAGCTGCATGTTGATGGACTGGGGATGGCTGAAGGCATGCTTGATGGCTTCCTCGGTTATCTCGTGAAAGACGACACGGCGGTAGCTCTTGCGGTTGGTCTTGGTCACCTGCTGCAGGTGCCAGGAGATGGCTTCCCCCTCGCGGTCGGGGTCGGTGGCAAGGTAGATGGTAGCGGCTTCTTTGGCCGCCTTTTTAAGCTCGTTGACAATCTTGGTCTTCACCCGGGGCACGACGTATTTGGGGACAAAGCCCTGCTCGATATCCACCCCCAGCTGGCTCTTGGGCAAATCTCTAATGTGCCCCATGGAGGCTTTGAGATTATAGCTGCTCCCCAGCAGCTTGCTCAACGTCCGGGCTTTAGCCGGGGACTCAACGATAACCAGGCTCTTTTGCTTGGTTGACATAATAATCTAAATCCACCTTTACTCGATAGGCCTCTCTGGTCTCCCGGGAGAGGATATAATTCATGTTGCCGGTCTGTTTCACCAGCCCCTTAAGCTCCATCATGGCCAGGGTGCCGCTGACGGTGGCTACCGGCAGCCCGCTTGAGCGGCAGACCTCGTCAATATGAATAGGCTCGGCGCTGAGCTGTTTCAGGAGCCGGGTCTCGGTCTCGGTGGTGGGCAGCAGCTCGGTAAGCTCCATCTGCTGGGCGACGGCGGACAGATTTAATTCTTCCAGAATATCGGTGTAGTCCCGCACCAGCTTGGCCCCCTCTTGGATGAGACGGTTGACCCCCCGGCTGGACGGCGACAGGATACTGCCCGGCACGGCGAAGACCTCTCTATTCTGCTCCAGCGCCAGGTGGGCGGTAATCATGGCTCCGCTGGTCTCGCCGGCTTCAGCCACCAGCACCCCCAGGCTCAGCCCGCTCAAGATTCTATTGCGGCGGGGGAAGTGCTCCGGCTTGGGCCTTGTGCCCAGGGGAAATTCGCTTATCAGTGCCCCCTGCTCGATAATTTTATGGGCGAGTGAAGCGTTTTCCGCCGGGTAGACGATGTCCAGCCCGCAGCCAAACACGGCTATGGTTCGCCCCCCCGCCCCCAGGGCGCTCTGGTGGGCTACTGAGTCAATCCCTTTAGCCAGCCCGCTGACGATGGTAATCTTGTTCCGGGCTAAATCGGCGGTTATCTCCTCGGCAGCCTGCCGCCCGTAGACGGTAGACCGGCGCGTCCCTACCACCGCCAGGCACCACTCGTCCTGGGGCAGTAGTTTTCCCCGGATATAGAGCACTGGCGGGTAGTCGTATATCTCTTTAAGGCGGGCAGGGTAGTCCGGGTCGCGGTAGCTGACCACCTTTACCCCGTATTTGCCCAGCTTTTCCATCTCGGCGTCCGGGGAAATCCGGTCACGCCCATCCCTGATGGCGTTGACCGAGCCCCTATCCAGCCCGGCTTTTTTTAGCTCGGCGGGTGGAGCCTCCCAGGCCTGCTTTAAGTCCCCGAAATGGTTTTCCAGCAGGGAGAGTTTCACCCGCCCGATGCGGGGTATCAGGCTGAAGCCCACCCAGTATTTGGTGTCTTTCTTATTCACTGCAAGGCAATTCTAACATAGAGGTTAGCTAGTGACAATTAGGATTTTTGTCCCGTGTCTTTCTTCCCATACCCGCCCGCCCAAAAGGTTTCACCTTTTCTCATATCTCTAGCCCCACCCCCGAGGAAGAAATTGATAGAAGTATCACTTCTGTAGGGTGGGAGGGTGGGAAATAAAACGCAATCTACAAATGGGGGGGGCTTCCCCCGCATTAAAGGAACAGAAGTCTCTTAGTCCCGTCTTCCCCACAGCAACACCGTGCAGACGATAACTATCGCCAGCAGCGCCACGGCCATTACGGTAAAGCTGGTGGCAAAGCTGTAGCGGTCGGCCAGGTAGCCCACCAGCGGCGCACCGAGGCCCATACCTCCCCGGCTGGCAAAGTAGTAGACGCCGAGTATGGTGAAGCGGCGCTTTGCAGGGGCGTGGGCGATAATATAGGCCTCGGTGACCGGCATGACCACGTACATGCAGGCGCCGAGCAGCAGCAGCACCGCCCAGATACTCCAGCCAACTGAAGAAAGACTCAGCAGGTAGAGGGCGGGACCGGCAATAAGGCTGGCCGTCAGCATCACCGGGACTTTGCCCAGCCGGTCGGATAGATAACCCCCCACCGGCCCGGACCACAGCCCGGCAAAGTGGAACAGGGAAAAGAGAAAGGCGCCGGTAGCCTCGCTGGCTTTCAGGCTGTCAACGGTAAAGAGGGGGATATAGGTTATCACCGAAAAAATCAGCACCTGCATCATCACCCCCATGATGATAAAGGGAATCAGCCGGCGCATGGTGCTGGCGGCTGCCGTCGGCATGTCCTCGGGGATGTCAGCAACCTCGGGGGCTTTCCGGGCGTAACCCCCCCTCCCCAGCAGCATAAAAAGCAGGATGCCGATGAGAAAGGCGGGTATGGACATGGTAACTACCGCCCCCCGCCAGCCCAGAGCGCCGGCAATGGCGATGGCAATCAGCGGGGTCAAAAAGAAGCTGGCGGTGCCGCCTATCTGGTGCAAGCCCAGCGCCCGCCCCTGGCTCTTCTTATCAACTGACGCCGCCACCAGCGGCGAGGCGGCGGGGTGATAGCCGCCCCCCATCACCCCAACCATAATCATCAGCATCACCAGGGCAAGGTAGTTTGGCGCCAGCCCGGTCAGTATGGCAAAGAAGGCAACCCCGGAAATACCGATGAAAATCATCAGCCGGGGCCCCATGCGGTCGGAAAGCCAGCCCGCGGGCAGGTGGCTAAAGCCGTAGGCGAGGGTGACGGCGGACATCATCCAGCCTATCTGGGTGTAGTCCAGGTTGAACTCGTCGCGGATAAAGGGTGTCAGCGGCTGGAAGAGGGCGGCGGTAAAGTGATGGCTGAAGTGCGCCAGAACAAAGAGGGGCACCATGCCCCAGAGATAGGTGAGAACCCCCGGTTTCTTTATAGCCAGCTTCCCTTCTAGTTACCTGTTTGAAAGTCAGCCAATATTATGGCGGAGAGGGTGGGATTCGAACCCACGGTAGCCTTGCGGCTACACACGCTTTCCAGGCGTGCCTGTTAGGCCACTCCAGCACCTCTCCGTTGTCTATGGCGGAGAGGGTGGGATTCGAACCCACGCTCCGGTATAACCGGAGACCGCTTTTCGAGAGCGGCACCATAAACCACTCGGACACCTCTCCGTGATTACTCGGTAATTATAACATCTATATCAGGCCATGGCATAGCTCAGGTAAGCCTGTATCAAGAAAAGCGCTATCAGCACCAGGCTGCACCAGCTTAAGCGGAAAAACCTCCTCGGCCTTAAGTGAAGCCCGGCGATAAATACCCCCGTCATCAATATCACTATTCCGGCGGTAATAATATGGCTGGTTGAAACCGAGTTTAGCAGCGGCCCCGGCGTGTAGAGCAGGTCGTCTACGGGTATGACGGCCATGTTGAACAGGTTGGAGCCAATCATGTTGGCTACGGCCATATCCACCGCCCCCAGCCTCAGGGCGGCAAAGGAGACGGTGATTTCGGGCAGGGTGGTAGAAAAGCCGATGAGCAGGGTGCCGACGAAGCTCTCCCCCCAGCCGGTGATGGCGGCAATCTCCTCGCCGATAACCGCCAGCCAGGTGCCGGCGCCGATGATTAAGACGGCGGCGATGACAAAGTAGGGGTATACCCGCCTCATAGATATGCCTGCGTAGTCCGGCTGCTCAATCAGCGGGCGGGCCGGCTGGCGCTGCTGGGAGCGGAAGATTTGCCACATGAAGAAAAGGTAGAGGATAATAATAACCGGCGTGTACCAGCCTATCCAGCCTAGACCTAAGTCGAAAAAGTAGCTGCTGATAAAGATAGAGACACCGGCGACCGCCGCCAGCGCCATGCTGAACCATCCCGTCAGCCGTTGCACGGGGCTGGCCATGCTAAACAGGGAGCCGTAGCGGTAGGTGATATCGAGCAGGGCAAGGTTAAAAAGGTTAAAGGCGTTGGCGCCGAAGAGATTGCCCACTGTCAAATCGGGGACGCCAACTAAAGTCACGGCGCTTATGCCGGTGAAAAGCTCGGGCAGCGAGGTGACCAGGGCGAGGAGGACAATCCCTATCCAGACCCGGCCCAGTCCCGTCCTGATGGCGATAATGTCGCCGTATTTAGCAACCGCCCGCCCGGCAAAAAATATCACCAGGACGCAAAAGGCAAACTGTAACCAGACCAACCAGACCAAGGCTTGCTCCTTCTAAACTTAACCCCGAAACACTTTATGGGCGTGGTGCGTAAATGTCAATACAGGCTCTTTTCGTTACTGGCTGACTTCTGTTATAATAGCATAGTTTTAGCCTCATTTTCTGCGTTGGAAAAGAGACTTTGGAAAAATGTTTACGCTGAGCCAGATTCTCGCCATGGCCATTTTCGTTTTCATGTTTGCCGCCATCATATACGGCAAGGTGCACCGCTTTATCCCCGCCCTCATCGGCGCCGCCCTCACCCTGGGGGTCGTCTTCCTGCTGGTAATGAGAAGCCCGGAATCGGTGGTCAACGTCATGAACCTGGAACAGCTGGGCACGCTGAACTTCTGGGTGCCGGGGCATGAGCATATAGAGTCCTACGGTGTCAACTGGCAGACCATTGTCTTTATCGGCGGCATGATGGTCATGGTCGAAGGCCTGGGCGAGGTCGGCTTCTTCCGCTGGATATGCCTGCTGCTGGCTAAACTGGTCAACTATAAGGTTGTTCCCATACTGGTCGTCTTCATGCTGCTCTCCGGCTTCCTCTCCATGTTCATCGACAGCATCACCGTGCTCCTGTTTCTGGCTATGGTCACCATCGAGCTTTCCCGCCTGCTCAAATTCGACCCCGTTCCGGTTATAATCGCCGAAATCTTTGCCGCCAACACCGGCGGCAGCGCCACTATGTCCGGCGACCCGCCCAATATCATTATCGGCACCGGCCTCGGCTATACCTTCACCGATTTTGCCGCCAACACCGGCCCTATCGCCTGGATAGGCATGCTGTTCACTCTGGCTTTCTTCTACTTCGCCTTCCGCAAGGTTCTGAACGCCCCCCACGGCGATACCCCCCCCGTCGCCCACTATCCCCAGCCCAGCGAAGCTATAGTTGACCCCCTCCACTTCCGCATCAACGCCGGCATCTTCGTGGCGATAGTGGTTTTAATTGTCACCCACGCCGAAACCGGCATCTCCATGGCATTAATAGGGGTCATTGCCGCCTTTCTTACCCTGCTGGCGTCCAGCCGCAAGGCCATGCACGTTATTTCAAGGGTGGACTGGCGCACCCTGCTCTTTTTTATCGGGCTGTTCGTCTGCGTAGGAGGTTTGGAGGAGACCGGCGTGCTGGAGATGCTGGCTCAGTATATCGGTCGGGTTTCCGGGGGCAATATCATGCTGGTGATACCCCTCATCCTCTGGATATCGGCCTTCGCCTCGGCAATAGTCGATAATATCCCCTTCGCCGCCACTATGGTGCCGGTAATCGTCAATCTCTCCAAGACGGCCGGTCTTAAACTGCCTACTTTAGCCTGGACGCTGGCTCTGGGGACGGATATCGGCGGCAACGCCACCCCAATCGGCGCCTCGGCCAACGTGGTCGGCACCGCCATCGCCGAAAAAGAGGGACATCCCATCAGCTGGGGCAGGTTCTGCAAGTACGCCATCCCGGCAATGCTTCTGGTCGTCGCCCTCTGCTGGCTGTATTTAATAATAAGGTATACTTAAGGGAGGTGGAAAATGTGGAATAAGATACTGGTCCCGCTGGACGGCTCCGATCTGGCTGAGCTGGCTCTGCCCTACGCCGGGGAGCTGGCAAACGCCTTCAAGTCGGAGATTATCCTGCTGCACGTCAGTGAGCCGTCGGAAGACCGCTACCGGCACATGCACGAGCTCTACGTGAAAGAGGTGACGGACAGGATTAAAGAGCGCTTCAAAAAGGTCACCCCGGTGGTTGTCTCCGGCAAACCGGCTGACGAAATCATCAGCTACGCCGATAAGAACAAGGTCGGCATTATCATCATGACCTCCCACGGCCGCTCCGGCGTACTGTCCTGGGCGACGGGGAGTATCGCCAGCAAGCTGCTCCAGGGCGCCGCCGCGCCGTTACTGCTGGTCAGGGCGGCAAAGTCCAAACGGAAGGTGACGCGCCAGGTCCTGCTTAACCGGATTCTGCTCCCGCTGGACGGCTCCGAGGCCGGCGAGGCGGCGGTAGGATACATCGCCGAGATGATGAGCCGGCTGGAATTGGAGGTCACTCTCTTTGGGGTGGTATCATCGGGGCAGCATATCCGCTCGGTAGGCGGTCTGGACTATATTAACTATTCGGAGGAGCAGCTGGAGATGTTCAAGAAAGAGGCCGAAGAATACTTGGACGGGGTTTACCGCCGCTTGAAGAGGCGCAAGGGCACGGTCAAGGTGGTTCTCAAGGTCGGCGATAAGTCGGGTGATGTCGGTCAGGAAATCCTCAAGTTCGCCGAAGAAAAGGGGGTCAGCCTTATCGCCATCTCCAGCCACGGGCACTCCGGCATCGAAAAGTGGGTCTTCGGAAGTATCGCCAATAAGGTGGTGCACAACAGCCGGTCGCCGGTGCTGGTGGTCAAGGAGCTGGGGGAAAAAGCCTGAAAAGTTGGCATTATAATTTGCATTATAATTAGATTATAAGTTATCATATTACATTACCTTATCATAATCATACGAGTGTAGTTTTGCTGGTTTCGCAGACTCTGTAACTTCTGCCCCTGTAGCTCAGTTGGATAGAGCACCAGCCTCCGGAGCTGGGTGCGAGCGTTCGAGTCGCTCCAGGGGCGGTTTAACGGAAAGCTTTAAGAGGCTAAATTGGCAGGCAAAAACGGACTTATTGAAATAAGATGGCACGGTCGGGGTGGACAGGGGGCGGTAACCTCGGCGGAGCTGGTGGCTCAGGCGGCTATCAGCGAGGGCAAATACGCCCAGGCTTTTCCCAGCTTCGGCCCGGAAAGAAGAGGCGCCCCGGTGCTGGCTTTCGTACGCATAGACAGCCGGGAGCCCATCCGGATAAGGGCGGAGATAACCCGCCCCGATGTAGTGGTGGTGCTCGACCCCGGCCTGCTCAGCATTGTCAATGTCCTCTTCGGCCTTAAAGACAACGGCCTGCTCATAATCAATACCAAAAAATCTTTTGAAGATATCGCCGCCAATTTTAAGACAAAATGCCGGATGGCAAAGGTTGACGCCACCGCCATCGCCAGGGAGATTCTGGGGGTGCCCATTACCAACACCACCATGGTCGGCGCCCTGCTCAAGGCAACCGGCGTGGTCGAGTTGGAATCAGTGGTGGAGCCGTTAAACAACCGCTTCGGCCGCATCGCCGAAAGAAATGTAAACGCCATGAAAAAGGCTTATCAGGATACTCAGGTGAAGGAGCTATAAGGGGATGGCTAAGCGCAAGCCAAAATCTGAAGGCGAAATGACCTGGAAAGACCTGGAGATAGGTGCCATCGTCACCGAGCCGGGGAATGCCAGCCGGTATAAGACCGGGGACTGGCGGTCGCAGCGTCCTACCTATGATTTCAAAAAATGTATTAAGTGCGCCCTCTGCCAGATTTTCTGCCCCGAAGGCTGTATTTTCCCCAACGATGACGGCTATTTTGAGGCTGATATGTACTACTGCAAGGGCTGCGGTATCTGTGCTAAAGAGTGCCCCACCGGGGTAATAACCATGGTCGAGGAGGAGGAGTGATGGCCGATAGAGTGGGCATTGAGGTCTCGGTAGCCATCGGCGAAGCGGCAAAACAGGCTAACGTCGATGTCATCGCCGCCTACCCCATCACCCCCCAGACCCACATCGTGGAGCACCTCGCCGAGCTGGTGGCTAACGGCGAGCTGGATGCGGCTTACATTCCCGTGGAATCGGAGCACTCGGCGATGAGCGCCTGCCTGGGCTCGGCGGCAGCCGGCGCCAGGACCTTTACCGCTACCGCCGGCCAGGGGCTGGAGCTGATGCATGAGGTGCTCTATGTCGCCTCCTCGATGCGCTTACCCGTGGTGATGGCGGTGGCTAACCGGGCGCTGTCCTCACCCTTAAGCGTCTGGGGAGACCACTCCGATGTCATGGCTGTCCGCGATACCGGCTGGATTCAGATATTTACCGAAAACGGGCAGGAAGTCGTTGACCATGTCTTCTGCGCCTTCCGTATTGCCGAAGATAATAAGGTTCTGCTACCGGTGATGTTTCACCTGGACGGCTTCCACCTCTCGCACGTTATCGAGCCGATAACCTTCCCCGAACAGTCCAAGGTGGATAAGTTCCTCCCCGTCAATAAATACCCCCTGCCCCTCCACCCCGATAAGCCGGTAACCATGGGCGATTTCGCCCCGCCCATCATCTACCCGGAGGCGAAGTGGGCGCAGGAGGTAAATTTAAGGGCGTCTAAAGAAGTAATTCTCAAGTGCTGGCAGGAATTCGCCCAGATTTTCGGGCGGAAATACCAGCCTGTAGAGAGCTACCACAGTGAAAAGGCTAAAGTCTTGCTGTTGACTATGGGCAGCTTCAGTGAAACGGCAATGACGGCAATAGATAAAATGCGGGCGGAGGGCAAAGACGTTGGGCTGGTCAGGCTCCGCCTCTGGCGCCCCTTCCCCTTTGAAGAGTTCCGTCAGGCGGTAGCCGATGCCGAGACGCTTATCGTTCTTGACAGGGCGCTATCCTTCGGCGGCCCCGGCGGCCCCGTTTGCTCCGAGGTTAAAGCAGCTTTATACGGCGAAGCTAAAAAACCTAAAATCGTCAGCTTCGTTGCCGGCATCGGCGGGCGGGATATCAGCGTGGATGACTTTGAAGCGATAGTAAACAAGGGCATAACCATATCTGAAAAAGGCTCCCCCAATGAGTTCGAGATATTCGGGGTGAGGGAATAATGCAGAACTACGGCGTATATGTCCCCAGACTGGTAACTAAAAAGGAGCCCTTTGCCCCCGGCCACCGGGCCTGCATCGGCTGCGGCGAAGCCCTGGCGGTAAGGCTGGCCTGCAAGGCGCTGGGGCAGAATGTCGTTATCGCCAACGCCACCGGCTGCATGGAGATAGTCTCCTCCCCGCTACCCACCACCTCCTGGAAGGTACCCTGGATTCACACCCTTTTTGAGAACACCGCCGCGGTAGCTTCGGGCATAGAGTCGGGCTTGAAGATAATGATGAAAAAGGGACGCATTGCCCAACAGGACATCACGGTAGTAGCCATGGCCGGTGACGGCGGCACCAGCGATATCGGTCTCCAGGCGCTGTCGGGGGCCCTGGAGCGGGGACACAACTTCGTCTATATCTGCTTCGACAACGAAGCCTATATGAATACCGGTATCCAGCGCTCTTCATCCACCCCCTACGGCGCTGCCACCACCACCTCCCCGGCGGGCAAGGTCAGCATCGGCCAGGTCAGCTGGAAGAAGAATATGACGGCAATCGCCGCCGCCCACAATATCCCCTATGTTGCAACGGCCTGTCCCAGCTACCCCTTTGACCTGATGGAAAAGGTGGAGAAGGCAGCCGCCACCCCGGGCCCCGCCTATGTCCATATATTATCGGTCTGCCCCACCGGCTGGCGCTGCCCAACCGATTTATCGGTCAGGCTCGGCCGCCTGGCGGTGGAGACGGGTATATTCCCCCTCTATGAAGTTGAAAACGGCAAGTATAAGCTTAATTTTGATTTTCCCGAACTCAAGCCGGTGACGGCATATATGAAGCTGCAGGGGCGGTTCAGGCACCTGTCCGAGGATATAATTGAAAAGATACAGCAGCGGGTGACCGCTGACTACGCCGAACTCAAGGAGAGAGCCGTTGAAGACCAAGGTTAAGCCGGATAAACAGAAGATAAAATCAATACTGGCTCGCTATGACGGCGATGCCGGTATGCTGGTGGCGATTTTGCAGGATGTCCAGGCGGAGTATAACTACCTGCCCAAAGAGGCTTTAGTGCTGGTCGGCGAGGGGCTGGATGTCCCCTTAAGCCAGGTCTACAGCGTGGCCTCCTTCTTCAAGGCTTTCAGCCTCAAGCCGAGGGGGCGGCACCTGATTAACGTCTGTCTGGGCACCGCCTGCCACGTCCGGGGGGCGGGCAAAGTGCTGGACGAGATTCAGCGCGAGCTTAACATAAAATCCGGCGAAACCACCGAAGATTTAAGGTACACCCTGGAAACGGTTAACTGTGTCGGGGCCTGCGCTCTGGGCCCGATAGTGGTAATAGATGGCAGCTACTCGGGGCAGATGACCGGCAGCAAGGTGAAACCGCTACTGGAAAGCTATAAGTAATGGCAGAAAAGCAGAAATCAAAAAGGCTTAACTCGGTGGCCGCGCTTGAGGCACTCCGCAAAGCCATAGTCGCCTCCAGGGACCCGGATAAGCTCTGCGTAACGGTATGCGGCGGCACCGGCTGTCACTCCTTCGGCAGCGAAGGGGTCAGCGACGCATTTAAAAAGGAAATCAAAAAGAGCAAGCTGGATGGCAAGGTAGAGGTTAAGGTCACCGGCTGCCACGGCTTCTGCGAAAAAGGCCCCCTGGTAGTTATCAAGCCCAAGGATATCTTCTACCAGAAGGTCAAGGCGGAAGACATCCCCGAAATAGTCGCCGAAACGGTGGTCGGGGGGAATATCATTGACAGGCTGCTCTACACCGACCCCGATACCGGCAAAAAGGTGACCCATGAGCCCGAAGTGCCATTCTATCAGAAGCAGAAGCGGCTGGTCTTCGGCAACAACGGCTTGATTGACCCCACCAGCATTGAAGACTATATCGCCGTGGGCGGCTACGCCGCGCTGGGCAAGGTATTTTCCGGCATGACCCCGGAAGGCGTAATTGCCAAGGTCAGGAAAGCGGGCTTAAGGGGGCGGGGTGGCGGTGGCTTCCCCACCGGCGATAAATGGCAGAGCTGCCGTGACGCCGAGGGCGAAAAACGCTATATTATCTGTAACTGTGACGAGGGCGACCCCGGTGCCTTCATGGACAGGAGCTTAATGGAGGGCAACCCCCACAGCGTTCTGGAGGGGATGATTATCGGCGCCTATGCTATCGGCGGCGGCGAAGGCTATATCTACGTCCGCAACGAGTACCCGCTGGCGGTAAAGAACGCCCAGACGGCAATAGAACAGGCTGAGGAGCACGGCCTGCTGGGCAAGAATATTCTGGGCTCCGGCTTTGACTTCTCGGTCAAGATAAGCCGGGGCGGCGGCGCCTTCGTCTGCGGCGAATCCACGGCGCTGATGGCTTCGCTGGAAGGCAAGGTCGGCGAGCCGAGGGCAAAGTATGTCCACACCTCGGATAAGGGCTTATGGGAGCAGCCCACCAATCTTAATAATGTAGAGACCTGGGCTAACGTCCCCCTGATAATCGGCAACGGCGCTGACTGGTACGCCAAAATAGGCAGCGAGGGGAGCAATGGAACCAAGATTTTCTCGCTGGTGGGCAAGATTAACAACACCGGCTTAATAGAAGTGCCCATGGGTATTACCTTAAGGGAGATTATCTACGGCATCGGCGGCGGCATCCCCGACGGCAAAAAGTTCAAGGCGGTGCAGACCGGCGGCCCCTCCGGCGGCTGTATCCCGGAGAGCCTGCTCGACCTGCCGGTGGACTTTGACCAACTGGACAAGGCGGGCTCGATGATGGGCTCCGGCGGCATGATTATCATGGACGAAGACAGTTGCATGGTCGATATCGCCAAGTATTTTATCAACTTCCTGGAGGGCGAATCCTGCGGCAAGTGCCTTCCCTGCCGCGAGGGCTTAAAGAGGATGAGCCAGATATTGACCGGTATCACCGAGGGCAGGGGCAAAGACGGCGATATTGAACTATTAGAGAGGCTCTCGGCCACACTGGTCGATAGCTCGCTGTGCGCCCTGGGCTCAACCGCCCCTAACCCCGTGCTTACCACCCTCCGCTATTTCCGTGACGAATATGAAGCACATATCAAGGATAAGCGCTGTCCGGCCGGTGTCTGCAAAGCGCTGGTCACCTATAGTATCGACGAAGAAAAGTGCCCCGGCTGCGGGCTGTGCGTAAAGGCATGCCCGGTGGAGGCGATAACCGATATGGGCAAGAAGAAGCCGGTAGTTTTAGACCAGGAGAAGTGTATCAAGTGTGGCGCCTGCTACGATGTCTGCAAGCTGGGCGCGGTAATAAGGAAGTAAAGGCAGTAGTAATGGTTACGCTGACAATTGACGGCCGCAAGCTAAAAGCCGAAGAGGGCCAGACCATTCTTCAGGTGGCTCAGGAAAATAACATCTACATCCCAACCCTCTGCCACAACGAGGCGGTTAAGCCCTACGGCGCTTGCCGCCTATGCCTGGTTGAAATCACCCGGCGGGGGAAGACAAAGCTGGTCGCTTCCTGCCTCTATGAGGTAGAAGACGGGCTTGAGGTCAAGACCGGCTCGGATAGGGTTGTCAGCAACCGCAAGATGCTTATGGAGCTGTTGCTGGCGCGGTGCCCCAATAACAAAGAGGTACAGGTTCTGGCCCGCAAGCTGGGCGTTGAAGAGACGAGCTTCCAGCAGGACGACGAGCAGTGTATCCTCTGCGCCCTCTGCGTAAGGGTGTGTCAGGAGGTGGTCGGTGTCTCGGCAATCAGCCTGGTCAATCGGGGGGTCAACCGGCAGATGGCCACCCCCTACTACGAGCCTTCCACCGCATGCATCGGCTGCGGCGCCTGCGCCTATATCTGCCCGGTAGGTGCCATAAAATTTGAGGACGTCGGCGATACCCGCTACATCAAGTGGCCCAGCAGCCAGATGGAATTCAAGCTCAAAAAATGCAAGACCTGCGGCAGATACTGGATACCGGAAAGGCAGATAGAATATATGATGGAACAGACCGGCCTGCCGCCGGAGACCTTCGATAACTGCCCCGATTGTAGAGATTAACCCTCGCTTTAAGCCTTCGTATTGACCCTTAATGACGGCATTGCTATACTCTGGTATGCGGGGTGTAGCGCAGTTGGCAGCGCGCAGCGTTTGGGACGCTGAGGCCGGCGGTTCAAGTCCGCCCACCCCGACCATTTTAGCTTTGATTTACCGACCCACCCGCGGAGGATTTTAGGTGATTATCGGGCTTTTAGTCTTTATGGTCTTCATGGCTTTTCTCTTCGCCATGTGGGAAATCCAGATTGAGGGCAAGAACGGCTGGGCGGCAAAGCTGCCCTGCTGGCGCCTGGAAAAGGGGTGGCTGGTTAAATTAACGGGCGGGCGTCCCATAACCGGCTACCACGTTTTAATGATTTCTTTTACCATTGCCATCGTTCACCTGCCCCTTTTCTTTGTCTCGTGGAGCTGGCAGCTGGAAAGCCTGCTAATAGGCTTCTACGCCGGGATGATGCTTATGGAGGACTTTTTCTGGTTTGTCTTTAACCCCAATTACGGGATTAAGAACTTCCGCAAGGGGAAAATCTGGTGGCACAAGGACTGGTGGGGCCCCGTCCCCGCTTTATACTGGATTCTGCTGGTTATCGTCGTGGTGCTTTTATACTTTGGCTGGAACGCTATCTAAAGGCGGGCATAGATAGCTGCCCCCAGCACCCCGCCGTCATCACCAAGCCCGGCGGTAGCGATTCGCACCGCCCCGGTGCATAAGGGGAAAGCCCGTTCTCTTACTATTTCTCTGGCCGGCTTTAATAAAAGGTCTCCCATTTTGGACAGCCCCCCGCCCACTATTATCATCTCGGGGTTAAAGATATTGACCAGGTTTACCATACCCGCGCCGAGGTAGCTGGCAGCTCTGGAAATCACCTCAAGCGCTAACCGGTCGCCGTCCTGCGCCGCCAGGGCAATCTTTTCGGCGGTAATAGCCTCCAGGTCGCCGGAGACGATATCGGTCAGCCGGGATTTCTCACCTTCTTTGATACGTCTTTTCGCCTCAGCGGCAATCGCTTTGCCGGAGGCTAATACCTCCAGGCAGCCCCGGTTGCCGCAGCCGCATTCCGGACCGTTAACATCTATGGTCATGTGACCTATCTCGCCGGCACACCCCGATGCCCCGGAATAGAGCTCCCCGTTAATTATAATACCGCCCCCGACTCCGGTGCTTACGGTAATATAGATAAGATTACTGGTGCCTTTGCCCGCCCCCAGGCGGTGCTCGGCAAGGGCGGCGGCGCTGGCGTCGTTAAGCAGGCAGGTGTTAACCCCGTACCGCTGGCTGACCATGTCCCGCAGCGGGACATCGAGCCAGCCGGGCAGGTTGGGTGATGATGTTACCAGTCCTTTGCTGGTGTCTATGGCGCCGGCGGCGGCAATGGCTATGCCGTAAAGCTGTGCCGTGCTGGTGCTGCCTTGAGATAGCAGGCGGTCAATGGTGGAAAATATCCGGTTAATAACCGGTTGAAGCCCCTCGGAAACTAAGGTGGGGGAGTGTACCTTATACATCACCCGGTTGTCGGGCGCAATAAGGGCGGCGGCTATCTTGGTGCCGCCGAGGTCTATGGCTAGGACAGGCAACTCATTATTTTTTGTCTTGCGCATAGCCGTGGAAACAGCCTGGTAGCTAGGCTCTGACTTACTGCCCCAAAAGGTTGGTTAGATGTATCAGCCAGTAGGCGATACCGATGCTGAGAATGAATTGCCCGATGAGGAAGATTCCCATCATCTGGCGTTCCAGACGGGGGTCTTCCCAGGCGGCGGAGGTGAAGAAGAGTATCAGGCTGGTTAGCAGACCAGCCCCGCCCACACACATAAGAACCAGCGCTACAACTGGCATATCTCCTGCCTCCCTGCGTCGCTGCTAATCCTCCAGGGTCTCTTTTCTGGCTTTCTCCCAGTCTTCCCTGGATTTCCGGGCTTTTCCTTCGGCTTCTTTGGCCTTTTTGGCCTCTTCGGCCTCGGCTTCCCTTTTAGCGTTCTCCCAGTCTTCCCTGGATTTCCGGGCTTTTCCTTCGGCTTCTTTAGCCTTTTTGGCTTCCTGGGCGGCGGTTCTAGCTTCCTCGGCTTCTCTCCTTACTTTTTCCCAGCCCTCCTTGGCTTTCTGGGCTTTATCCCTGGCTTCCTTGGCTTCGATTCTGGCTTGCTCGGCTTCTCTCTTTACTCTTTCCCAGCCCTCCTTGGCTTTCAGGGCTCTATCCTCATCTCCTTTAGTTTTCAGGATCTCTTTAGCTTTTTTCTTGGCGGCTTCGGCTTGCCTTATTGCCCTGGCTTCAGCCTCCCTGGCTAACTTGGCTTCCTCGCCTTCTATCCGGGCTTTCTCTTTAGACTCCTCGGCCTCTCTCCGGGTCTCCTCCGCCTCTCTGGCGGCCCCGGCCTCAGCCTCCCTGGCTATCCTGGCTTCCTCGGCTTCTATCCGGGCTCTGGCATTAGCCTCCTCGGCCTCTTTTCTGGTCTCTTCCGCCTCCCTTATTGCTTTAGCCTCAGCCTCCCTGGCTATCCTGGCTTCCTCGGCTTCTATCCGGGCTTTCTCCTTAGCCTCCTCGGCCTCTTTTCTGGCTTCCTCCGCCTCTCTTATCGCTTTAGCCTCAGCCTCCTTGGCTATCCTAGCTTCCTCGGCTTCTATCCGGGCTTTCTCCTTAGCCTCCTCGGCCTCTTTTATCGCTTTAGCTTCGGCTTCCCTGGCTAACCTGGTTTCCTCAGCTTCTGGCCTGGCTTTCTCCTTGGTCTCCTTGGCTTCTATCCTAGTCCTCTCCTTGGCCTCCTCGGCTTCTCTTATTGCCTTGGCCTTCTCGGCTTCCTTGGCTATCCTGGCCTCCTCGGCTTCTAGCCTGGCCTTAGCCTTCTCGACCTCTCTTATTGCTTTAGCCTTGGCTTCTTCGGCTGATTTTCGCGTCCTTCGGTGACGCCCCCTCAGTATCGGGTAACCGCACCACTGGCAGTAATCACCCTCAGTTCTCTGACCACAGTTACGACACCTGACCATTTTTAGTCCTCAAATTTGATTGTTTACTGGATATTAGTGCTGGTACATGGACAGTGCTGTCCAATCTTGCCTACTACTTTAAGTAGCCTTGACCTCTTTGTCAATACCTCAATAGTAGGGGATGAGTTTCTTTCCGGCTATTTACGTTCGATTTGCTTAATCTGGTAGCACAGCTTGCCCAGCGGGGCGGTTATCTCCACCGTTTCCCCCTGGGCACAGCCGATAATGGCTTTACCTATAGGCGAATTATTGGAAATCCTGCCCTTGACAGGGTCTACCTCACGGGGGCTGACCACGGTATAATGCAGCTCCTCGCCGGAAGCCGGGTCAATCAGGAGAACACTGTCACCTACGCTCACCTTGAGCCCGGCGCTTTTGGTCTGGTCAATGATGGTGGCGGATTTCAGGGTTTCTTCCAGCTCCATGATGCGCCCCTCCAGGTGCCCCTTTTCCTCTCGGGCGGCGTCCAGAGGGGCGTTCTCGCGGAAGTCCTTATCCGCCGCCGCCAGGCGCACCTCCTCGATAACCTCCAGCCGCCGCTTTTTCAGCTTGGCAATCTCGGCTTCCAGCCCGACATAGCCCTGCCGGGTTAAAGGGGTGCTGGCTGCCCGCCGCCGGCCCGAAGGAGACAGTCTGGTTTTGGTTTTCCTGGTCTTGAGGTGAGCTGCTAGGTTGGTTTTACTCCAGCCCTGCTTCCTGGCGAAAGCCAGAAATGCTCTCGCCTGATCTAAATAATTAGCCTGGGACGATGGTAATCGCGCCGCGTAGTTTTCCACCTCGTGAGCGGTCAACTCGGCAAGGGAACGCTTGCCCCCGTACCAGCGCACGAACCCGTATACCGACTGCTGGCTTTTCTCGCCCTCTTCGGCGGGCAGGCTGGCAAGAAAGAGGCTGGCAGCCTCACTCAGGTTCGGATTCTGGCTGGCACTTTTCATCTTACCTCCCCGGTTTTTAAAAATTAAAGGCGCTGGCTGACCGCCGGCTTTTTTATAATTTCTATAGCGACCTCAGCCGCCCGCTTCCCGGAAAATAGCATCCCGCCGAAGGTAGGCCCCATGCGGGGCAGCCCGTAAACGGCGGCTACCGCCATGCCGGTGGCAATCAGCCCGGGGTAGACCTCGCCGGTACGCTCCACCACCGCCTCCTCCGATTTCTCAATCCACAGCGCCCCCTCCCCGGCTATCTGCAGAGCCCCCCTTTGGACCAGTTTCTTGATTACGCTGGCGTCATGGCCGGTGGCGTCGATGACCACTTTGCTCTCCAGCGGTATCGGGTCCAGGGCGGCAACCTCCTTAGGCAGGTGGAGTATGGGGTTCCAGTTGACCACCACCCCGCCCACCCGGTTATCCTCCCGGACGACTATATCCTCGACGTAGGTCAGGCTGAAAACCTTGGCGCCGGCGTCGCAGGCGGCGGCGATGAGGCGGGAGCAGGCGTGGGGAGAGTCGGCCACATAAAGCCCCTTACCCGCCGGGGAGTAGGGCACCCCCAGCTCATCCAGAAACTTTTGTGAAGGCGCCCTCAGGGTGACCTTGTTCATAAAATAGCCCCCAATCCAGAAGCCGCCCCCCAGGTAGTTATTGCGCTCTATAATTAAAACCTTGAAGCCGGCTTTGCCCAGCTCTCTGGCCGCCACCAGCCCGCTGGGGCCGCCGCCGACAATTATAACATCGCTTTCGGCATACTCCTCCACCTGATGCAGAAAGCTTCGGGCGATAGCCCTGGTTACTTCACTCTCTTTAACTGGCTCAAATAGCGGCATTTTAACTTCTCCTCCCCATTAATCTTTCTAGCACCTGACTACCGATACACCCAGATATTTTTCCACCAGCTCCATGGCGCAGTATTCCCCGCACATGCTGCAGGCTTTACCGACTGAAGCGTGTTTGCTGTGAACCCGGTGGGCAAGCTGTGGGTCTAGGGAGAGCCTGGCCTGCTCCTCCCAGTCCAGCTTCTTTCGGGCAACGGCCATCTGCCGGTCCCAATCTGTGGCGCCCTTTACCCCTTTGACGATGTCGCCGGCGTGGGCGGCAATGCGGGAGGCGATAACCCCCTGCCTCACATCCTCCGGGTCGGGCAGGGAGAGGTGCTCGGCCGGGGTTACATAGCACAGGAAGTCGGTGCCGGCGGCGGCGGCGATAGCCCCGCCGATAGCCCCGGTGATGTGGTCGTAACCGGCAGCAACATCGGTTACCAGCGGCCCTAGTACGTAGAAAGGCGCCCCTTTGCAGATAGACTTTTCCATCTGAACATTGGCTTCAATTTGGTCTAAGGGTAAATGCCCCGGCCCCTCGACTATAACCTGCACACCGGCCTCTCTAGCACGCCCCACCAGCTCCCCGATGGCTATCAGCTCCTCTATCTGGGGACGGTCGGTGGCGTCGGCAATGCAGCCGGGACGCATGCCGTCGCCCAGGCTCAGGGTAACATCAAATTCACGGGCTATCTCCAGAAGGCGGTCAAAGTGCTCGTAGAGAGGGTTTTCCCGCTCGTTGTGCAGCATCCAGCCGATAAGAAAAGCCCCGCCCCGTGATACCACATCGGCAACCCTTCCCTGTTTCTTTAGCTGGTCGACGGCGGCGCGGGTGGTACCGCAGTGCACGGTGACGAAATCAACGCCGTCCCGGGCGTGCTCCTCTATGGATGAGAACAGGTCGTCGACGGTCATCTTGACGATGGCGCCGCGCTCGGTTACGGCTTTAATCCCCGCCTGGTAGATGGGCACGGTGCCTATCATTACCGGGCTGGCGTTGATGATAGCTCTGCGGACGGCGGATATGTCGCCGCCGGTGGAAAGGTCCATGACGGCGTCGGCGCCGCAGTCGACGGCAACCCGCAGCTTGCCCAGCTCGGTGTCTATATCACCGTAGTCGGATGAGGTGCCGATGTTGGCGTTGACCTTGGTCTTTAGCCCCCGCCCGATGCCCCCGGGAACGAGGTTTTTGTGCCCGGGATTGGCCGGGATGACTATGGTTCCCTCGGCAACCCCCTGCCGGATAAGCTCCGCCTCCACCCCCTCGCTCTCCGCCACCAGGCTCATCTGGGGGGAGATAGTCCCTTTTCTGGCAATTTCCAGTTGTGTCATAGCTGCCTCCCAAAAACAAAAACCAAGGGCTTCGGCGCTTACTCTAAACCCTTGGTCTAAATCGCTACCGCTTCCCTCCGCTCGCATTACCGAGGTCAGGTTCCTAGGGTTGGCGTCAATGCTGCCTCTCAGCCGCTCAAGCACCCCTAGCGGTGGTTTTATTTAGTTGTACAGTTTGAATATAGCATAGAAGGGGGTTAAATGCAAAGGTGAGGAATCTTTGTCAACCTCACCCCCTGTGTCCCCCTCTCCACTCTTGGAGAGGGGGAATTGTTTTTTTAAAAAGAGGGGGCAAAGCCCCCTCTTAAACACCCCCATCGTTCCACTAGCTTTAGATGCCTTACGTCTGGAATACTCCATCAGGGGGCGAGCATGCTATTAATAGTCTGTCTCATCTGGTTGTAATAAAGACCACCCCACATTGGGGTTATTTCACAATAGTAGAGAGTCCCGGATGCCAGACTGTAGACCACCCGCATTTCACCTGATAGCCAATGCTTGGGGGGCGCTTCGTTACGAATAGTCTCTGAGGTGTCCTTGTCTATATCGTCAACTATGGCGATGGGGTAACATACAACGCCGTAGAACAATCTAAACGGCAGGGGCAGGCCTCTCACTTTTCTGGCATACTCAAAGGACTTTGCGGAGAAATTTGCCAATGATTCCTTGTCGAGTGAAGAGAATCTGGCAAAAAGATAGGAGGTAGCATAAAATAAGTTTTTATCAATCTCGTACCTTGTTCTCTTCACCACGCAGTCGAAAGCCTGCTCCCTGTACGTGATATTCTCTTCAAGGGCGAAACCGTCATCCTTAAGGCGTTGAGTCACTCGGGCAAGATAAGCCTCTGCGGTGTCGCGTTTATCCTGGTCCAATGTGCCTCCTCCATCGTACTGGTTACTGCCATTCTAATAGCCGGTAGCAAACTAGCCGATAAGTTTACGAGCTAGGTTAACCGCAAAGTATATTAAGTATATCAGGCCTATTAGATGAACAATTATTAGAAATATGCGAAGCTTCTTGTCTAACTTCTTAAACTGCCCGATATTCAGCAGAAAAGCAATCAAGGTTCCTGCAAACCAGACAAGTAGTATAGCCGTGATAACAATTTGCCAGGTCAAATAATCATCTCCTGTTTAGCCTTAGTATCAAAAACTTCCTCATCAATTTCGCCTCGTAGGTTTACCTGGATTATATAGCACAAAAGTTACTTTAACCAGACCTCCCCCCCAAAAAAGAACGGATAGAGGTCTCACCTCTTAGGGCGGGTGGGTGGGAAAACAAACTCACGTTTAAAAACGGGGCGTGGGGCTAAAAATGCTATAATCCATATATGGAAAAGCTAAAATCAGCCGCCAGAGAACTGGGGCTGGAGCTTACCCCCGCCCAGCTCGAGCGGTTCGAAAGCTACTACCGTGATCTGGTGTACTGGAACAAGCGGGCAGGCCTCACCACCATCACCGCTTACGAAGAAGTCCAGCTAAAGCACTTCCTGGATTCCCTCACCGTAAGCTTGGCCTGGCCGCCGCAGGCGGCGGAGAACGGCCCCAGCATCATCGACGTCGGCACCGGCGCCGGACTGCCGGGCATCCCGCTCAAAATCGTCTTCCCCGCGTTAAAGCTGACCCTGCTTGAAGCTACCTCAAAAAAAACTGCCTTCCTGCGCCACATTGTGCAGGAGTTGGGGCTTGATGGTGTCGAGGTCGTGGACGGCAGGGCGGAGGAGGTTGCCCATCAGGCTGGCTACCGGGAGAAGTTCGATATTGTCCTCTCCAGGGCGGTGGCGGCTCTCCCCACACTGGTGGAGCTGGCTTTGCCTTTCTGCGCCGTCGGCGGCAGCTTCATCGCCCAGAAAAAAGGCGATATCGATGATGAGGTAGACCGGGCGGGCAGGGCCATCAGCCTTCTCGGCGGCGGCCTCCGGGAGGTGAAAAAGGTCGCTCTAACCTCCCTCCCCGATGAGCGCTGCCTGGTGGTAATAGATAAGCTATCACCCACCCCGGAGAAGTACCCCCGCCGCCCCGGCATACCGGCAAAAAGCCCCCTCCCCTGAAGCTAGCTTGACATAACACTAGAAACAAACATTCGTAGCTACCCCCCTTTGAATTGTTCCCCCATTTTCCGTTTCGGTATTTTTGTCGCCATCGGGCTTTGAGCCTTAAATTGATAAATGGATTAAACAATAGTAAAATACAGGTGTGAAAAGTCGTAGTTCGAAACGTAGTGAGGAGAGAAGTATGGAAACCGGCACTTGGAAGGTCAAAACCGGGCTTGCCCAGATGCTGAAGGGTGGGGTGATTATGGACGTGGTCAGCGCCGAGCATGCCAAGATAGCCCAGGAGGCTGGCGCCTGCGCCGTGATGGCACTGGAAAGAGTTCCTGCCGATATTAGAGCGGCCGGGGGTGTAGCCCGTATGGCTGACCCGACTGTTATTGAAGCCATCATGAAGGTGGTCTCTATACCGGTGATGGCTAAGTGCCGTATCGGTCATTTTGTAGAAGCCCAGGCGCTTGAGGCTCTGGGTGTAGATTTCATCGATGAATCAGAGGTGCTTACCCCGGCTGATGAAAGCCACCATGTCTGGAAGCACGACTTTAAGGTTCCGTTTGTATGCGGTTGCCGGGATTTGGGGGAGGCGTTGCGGCGTATCGGGGAGGGAGCGGCTATGATTAGGACCAAGGGCGAAGCCGGCAGCGGCAATATTGTCGAAGCGGTCAGGCATATGCGGGCGGTAACGGACAGCATCCGCAAGCTGGCTGGCACCCCCGAGGGAGAGCTGATGCCATTAGCCAAGGAGATGGGCGCCCCCTTCGAGCTGGTGGCTGAGGTACATAAATTAGGCAAACTGCCGGTGGTCAACTTTGCCGCCGGCGGGGTAGCTACCCCGGCTGATGCCGCTCTTATGATGCAATTGGGTGCTGACGGCGTCTTTGTCGGCTCAGGTATATTCAAGTCCTCTAACCCCGATGTCAGGGCTAAGGCTATAGTTGAGGCTACTACCCACTTTCAGGACCCCAAAATCATCGCCGAGGTCTCCAAGAACCTGGGGGAAGCCATGCCGGGCTTAGATATAAAGCAAATCCCCGCCGAAGAACTGCTGTCGCCTAGAGGGTGGTAACATGAGAATTGGCGTCCTTGCCTCGCAGGGAGCCTTTGTTGAGCACATAGATATGTTGCGCCAACTGAAGGTAGATACTTTGCCCGTCCGCTTACCCCGGGAACTGGCCGGTTTGGACGGGCTAATAATTCCTGGCGGGGAGAGCACCTCCATCAGCAAGTTGATGCTGACTTACAACCTGATGACCGAGGTTAAGAATCTGGCTCAAAATGGCCTGCCCATATTCGGCACCTGCGCTGGTATGATACTTCTGGCCAGCAATATTTCAGAATCGGATGTAACACCGCTGGGGGTTATGGAGATAACTGTTGGCCGTAATGCCTTTGGCCGGCAGAGAGAAAGCTTTGAGACCGAGCTATCAATACCGGTGCTGGGGGAAAAACCGTTTCCAGCCGTGTTCATTCGAGCTCCGGTAATTAAAGAGGTAAATGGTAAAGCGGAAATATTAGCCCGGTTAGGCGATGGCACTGCCGTCGCTGCCAGGCAAGGTAAGCTACTGGTCTCCGCTTTTCACCCGGAACTAACCAGCGACCTTAGATTTCACCAATATTTTCTGGATATCGTCTCCGGAAGCCTTGAATCTGGGGGGTAATTTTGCAGAAGGTAATCACTGACGACTTGGATGCGCTGGTTGATGTTCTGCCGCCGCATATTCGCCAGCCTTTACGCCGACAGAAGGACATCAGTGAGCTTCTAGAGGTCATAATTGACCTGGGCCGTCCTCCTGAAGCCCGCTTTCCCCTCAGGGAGGTGATTCTGAACCCCAAGGAGGTTGACCAGGAGGATATTGATTACGTGGCTTCCCGGGTCAGCAGCTTCGGTGATGACAACCGCGCCGGAATTGAGCGCACCCTGCACCGCATATCAGCTATTCGTAACCGTAAAGGACGTATTATCGGGCTGACCTGCCGTGTGGGGAGAGCCGTTTTTGGCACGATAAAAGTCATTGAAGACCTTATTCAACTGGGCAAAAGTGTCCTGCTTTTAGGCCGCCCCGGAGTGGGTAAAACGACCATGTTGCGTGAGGTAGCCCGTGTGCTTGCCGATGACCTGGATAAACGGGTGATTATCGTTGATACCTCGAACGAGATTGCCGGTGACGGTGATATTCCCCACCCCGCCATAGGACACGCCCGCCGCATGCAGGTAACTACCCCCACCATGCAACATGCGGTAATGATTGAAGCTGTGGAAAACCATATGCCCGAGGTAATCGTTATTGACGAGATTGGTACCGAGCTTGAAGCCCAGGCGGCTCGTACTATTGCTGAACGCGGGGTTCAACTGGTGGGCACTGCTCATGGCAATACCCTGGAAAACCTGATGATGAATCCCACCCTTGCCGACTTGATTGGAGGCATTCAGGCGGTAACACTGGGTGATGAAGAGGCTAGGCGAAGGGGTACCCAGAAGTCTATACTGGAGCGTAAGGCACCGCCTACCTTTGATATTGTGGTCGAAATTCAGGACCGGGACAAGGTAGCCATTCATCCTGATGTCAGCCAGGCGGTTGATGCCCTGCTGCGAGCCCAGCTTGTAGCCACCGAGGTCCGCTGGCTGGATGAGAGCGGGGAGGTCAAGAGCCAGAAAGAGCTACCGGCGGCTACGACAGAGAGAACTGCCAGGGTCAAGCCGCAGGCTCGTGGAGACAGCCCGCCCAAACTCTATCTTTTCGGGGTGAACCGGGGGCGGATGGAACAGATAGCCAAGGATATGCAACTGAAACCGGATATAGTCGAAAACTTAAAAGACGCCAATCTGCTGGTAACTCCCAAAAGCCATTACCGCCGCCGTCCGCAGAAGGTCAGGGATGCCGAAGCGGCTAACCTGCCTATCTATGTTCTCAGAGGCAATACCCCGGCTCAGTTCCGGCAGCTGCTAAATACCATTTATCCCCAAGTTGATACGGGAAAGGCAGACTTGTTTAAATCTGCTATGGATGAGGCGGAAGAAGCGGTTACCCAGGTACAGGGTGGGCAGGAAGAGGTGGAACTCAGCCCGCAGAGTGCCTATATCCGGCGCTTACAGCACCTTATAGCCGAAAGAAATAAGCTACCCTCACAGAGTGCGGGCAAAGACCCTAATAGAAGAGTGAGGATTTATAAAGGTTAGGGGTTAATAAAATCATGTCTCTATTCATCACATTTGAGGGAGGGGAGGGGAGCGGTAAAAGCGTCCAGGCTAAAGCGCTGTTCCGAAGACTATCGGATTTAGCTGTCCCCGTCCTGCTGACCCATGAGCCGGGCGGCACTCCCTTCGCTGAGAAGCTTGGGTACTGGTTGAAATGGGCTCGAGATGCCTATATATCGCCACTGACAGAGCTTATGCTGTTTAATGCCTCCCGCGCCCAGCTGGTAGCCGAGGTAATCCAGCCTAATCTTAAAGGCGGGAAGGTGGTTATCTGTGACCGCTATGCCGACTCCACTATTGCCTATCAGGGCTACGGGCGGGGACTGGATCTGGCCATGGTTAAGGCAACTAACAAGGCAGCTACCCAGGGGCTAAAGCCCGATTTGACTATTCTGCTGGATATACCGGTGGAGGAAGGACTTGCCCGCAAGATGGCCAAAAAGCAGGACCGCTTTGAGCAGGACACTCCAATCTTTCACCAGAAGGTCAGGGAAGGCTATCTTAAGCTGGCTGCCGCCGAGCCGAGACGGTGGCTGGTGGTGGACGCCAGCCAATCTAGGCAGAAGATAGCCGATATTATCTGGCAGCGGGTGAGCCGGTTGCTCGCCAAGGGTAAAAACGACAAAAGAACCTAATTTAAAATTTAGGGAAACAATTCGAAGGTGGGTAGCTTGGGGGATTTGTTTTTATGGTTATGTTAAGAGGAGAGGGCCGGTAAAAAATGACTCAAAAGCGGGTGGCGGTAGCCATGAGCGGTGGGGTGGATTCGTCTGTGGCGGCGGCCTTGCTGAAGCAGGCCGGTTACGAGGTCAGCGGCATCCATGCCCGGCTGTGGCCGGACGCTGAGCCGAAGGACACCGTCTCCGATTTGAAGCGCATTTGCCGGCTGCTGGGTATACCCTTCCAGCAGGTGGACCTGGAGAAGGAATTCCGCAAGCTGGTGGTGGACTATTTCAGCCAGGAGTACAGCCGGGGGCGGACGCCCAACCCCTGTATCGCCTGCAACCAGCGGGTGAAATTCGGCCTTCTCATGGACAGGGTGCTGGAGATGGGAGCTGACTATCTGGCCACCGGGCATTACGCCCGGATAGAACCGGCGCCGGACGGCTACCGCCTGCGGCAGGCTACCGACCAGGACAAAGACCAGAGCTATTTTCTATATATGCTGGGGCAAAAGCAGCTGGAGCACCTGCTGCTGCCGCTGGGGGAGATGAGCAAGGAGAAGGTCAAAGGAATGGCCGGCGAGATGGGCCTGCCTACGGTAAGCCGGGGTGAGAGCCAGGACATCTGCTTTATCCCCGATAATGACTACCGTTCCTTTATCGCCCGCTATATCTCTTTCCAGCCTGGGGAAATTGTTGACATAAAGGGCAAGGTGCTGGGCCAGCACCAGGGCCTGGCTCAGTACACGGTGGGGCAACGGCAGGGCCTGGGGCTTAACTTACCCGAGCAGCTGTACGTGATAGAGCTGGACGCCGCCAACAACCGGCTGGTGGTGGGCAACCGAGACCAGCTTCTGCACGGCGTGCTACTTGCCAGCCAGCTGAGCTGGGTATCGGGCAAAGCCCCCGCCGGGCCAATAAGCATAACAGCTAAATTCCGCTATAAGGCGCCGGAGGTAGCCGCCGAGCTTGATATCAATGACAGGGCTGAGGTCCGCTTTGAAGAGCCCCAGCAGGCGATTGCCCCCGGACAGTCCGTGGTCTTCTACCGGGACGAGCTTGTCCTGGGTGGGGGAATAATAGATGCCGTCCTTCATTGAAGAGCAACTGCTGGAGGCACAGGGATATGAGCGCATCGCCGGTGTTGATGAGGTCGGGCGAGGCGCCCTTGCCGGGCCGGTGGTCGCCGCCGCCGTCATCCTGCCCCGCGGGGTGGACACCCCCTGGCTTAATGAGGTGAGGGACAGCAAGCTGCTGACCCCGGCCAAACGCGAGCTTTTATTTAATCTTATCTATGGGACGGCTGTCGCCGTGGGTATCGGCGCCACCGCCCATGAACTGATAGATAAAATGGGCATAGTCGCCGCCACCCGCCTGGCCATGAAGGAGGCCGTAGAACTGCTTTCCCCGCAGCCTGAGTCTCTGCTGATCGACTACATGCGCCTGCCCGAGGTCGAGCTGCCCCAGAAGGGGATAACCAACGGCGACGACCTGTGTTACTCCATAGCCTGCGCTTCTATTATTGCCAAGGTAGCCCGTGACCGGCTGATGGTCACCTTTGACAGTGTCTATCCCGGCTACGGTCTGGCCCGGCACAAGGGCTACGGTACCAGGGAGCACTTCGCCCGCCTGGTAAAGTTAGGCCCCTGCCCCATCCACCGCCGGACGTTCCGCCCGGTAAAGCAAATTGTGCAGGGGGTATGGGTGGCTTGATAGGGAGTTTTTAGCGTTGGTTTTGCTTCCCACCCTCCCACCCGATAAAAGTGATACTTCTATCAATTTCTTCCTGGGGGGTGGTGAGGTTAAGAGATGGAAAGAGGTGGAACCTTTTTGGGTGGGTGGTGCGGGAAGAAAGTGAACCGTTAAAAGGGGAGGGGTTAAAGCGCCCCACATAAATAAGGAGGTCTGTTATGAACAAAGCTGAAATACTTGCCTTTCTGAACGCTAACCCCGACTGTTTTTTTGCCACCGTGGAAGGCAACAAGCCCCGCGTGCGCGCTATAGGCATGGTTAAAGCCGATGAAGACGGCATCATAATCGAGACCGGCACCTTCAAGGACGTGTATAAGCAACTATCCGCTAACCCCAACGTGGAGCTGTGTTTCTTTAACGCCGAGCAGGGCATGCAGGTAAGGGTGAGCGGCGCTGTTGAACCGCTGGATGACCGAAAGTTGAAGGACGAGATAATCGGCATGCGCCCGTTCTTAAAGCAGCGGGTAGCAGAAGGCGGCTACGAAGCAATGGGGGTCTTCCGGCTTAAAGGCTCGGCGTACGTCTGGACTTTTGATACCTCTTCCGAACCCAAGAAATATGTCCAGCTTTAGGCGTTTCGATGAGGCGTAAAGATACCGGCATCCTGGGCGAAAAAATAGCCAGTGACTTCCTCAAAAAACGCGGCTACCATATTAAGGAAGCCAACTACCGCTGCCGCGAGGGCGAGATTGATATCATCGCCCAGCATAAAGACTACCTGGTCTTCATTGAGGTAAGGACAAAAAGAAGCCTTGCCTTCGGCACGCCGGAGGAGTCGATTACGGCGGCCAAGAGAGAAAAACTACGGATATTGGCTGATCAATACCTTCAGACCCACGATAACCTCCCCCAGCTATGGAGAATCGATGTTGTTGCCGTAGAGCTTGACTCAAAAAGCAAGCCGTCGAGAATCGAGCTGATTGAGAACGCAGTGGGCGAGGCTTAAAGCCCTTTCAGCTTTAACTCTAAATCCGGCTGTGCTAGAATTTAGCTGCGATGTTAGAACAGAGGCGGCGCATTATAGACGCTAACCTGAACCGTGCCGGCGAGGGGCTTCACCTGCTGGAGGAGATTGCCCGGCTGGCGGCTGATGACGCCGAGTTGACCCAGCAGTTAAAAACGATGCGCCATGAGGTGCTGAGGGGTGACCTTGCCTTTAATAAAGAGCTTATCCAGTCCCGCGACGCCGAGGGTGACGTGGGCGTTGATATGGATGTGCCGGGGGAGGGGAAAGGTAAAGAGCCGCCTATTATAGTGGTATCCAACGCCCGTAGGGTCCAGGAGGCGCTGCGCATTCTGGAGGAGCTTGCCAAGATGCCGGACACTACCCCCCAGTTAGACCCGGATAAGTTTAAGAAAGCCCGCTTTGACCTCTACACCATAGAGCAGAAGCTGCTTTCCAGGCTGTTGCGGCGGGACAAGGTGGGGCGTTTAACCGGGCTCTATGCCATCATCGACAGCCGGGTATTAGGTAAAAGAAGTCACCTTGAGGTTGCCGAACAATTAATCCGGGGTGGAGCTAAAGCCATCCAGCTGCGGCAGAAGCTGGATAATAAGAGTGAGCTTTTGGCTATTGCCCGGAAGCTGAAGGATTTATGCTCCAAACACGGGGTGCTTTTTATCGTTAATGACTATATGGATATTGCTCTGGCGGCTGGCGCCGACGGGCTACACCTGGGACAGAGGGATTTGCCCCTAGCCACCGCCCGAAGGCTGCTGCCGATGGGTATGATTTTGGGTATTTCGGTGAATACGGTGGAGCAGGCTAAAGCGGCGGAGGCGGGTGGGGCTGATTATATTGCCGTTGGCTCGATGTACCCGACTGAGTCCAAGGAGAAGGCTATAGTTGTGGGGCTGGAGAGGTTGCGTGAGGTGAGGGGGGCGGTAAATGTGCCCCTGGTGGCTATCGGGGGGATAAATAAGGATAATGCCGGGGAGGTTGCCGCCGCCGGCGCCGACGGGGTGGCGGTAATCAGCGCGGTGCTGGGGGTGGAGGATGTGGAGAAGGCAGCCCGAGCGGTAATAAAGGCTTTTGAGGGGGTAAAATGAGTAAAATCACTGATAATCTGGAAGCGATTGCCAGTAGTATACGGGAGGACCTGGAGGCTAAAGATGCCGCCCGGGAAAAGGTTCTGCCCCTGTGCCGGGAGGCTATTAGGCACTGCGCCAATGCCATCCGGGAGGTGCACCGCCAGCACTTTGACCAGGCTAAAAAGCTGCTGAAAACGGCACGGGGAAGGCTGGACGAAGCCGAAAAGAGCGCCGCCGGCTATGGCGAGCTGGGCTACGCCGGTTTTATCCGGGATGCCAAAAAAGAGTACGCCGAGGGCAGCATCACGCTGGCGCTGGTTACTGGTAAGCGCCTGCCCGGGCCTGATGAGCTGGGTATCGAAGCCGCCGCCTATTTGAACGGTATGGGCGAAGCCGCCGGCGAACTCAGGCGCTATATACTGGACAGCATGAGGCGGGGCAACTTGTCCCAGAGTGAGGAGCTGCTGGAAGCCATGGACGATATCTATAACGCCCTCTTTTCCATGGATTTTCCCGACGCCATCACCGCCGGGTTGCGCCGCACCACCGACATGGTGCGCGGGGTGTTGGAGAGAACGCGCAGTGACCTGACCCTGGTGATGGGGCAGAAGGGGCTGGTGGATAAGCTGACCGATTTTTCAGGGGGAAAATAGGGGTACAAGCCCCATATTTTACGCAATTGAAATGACCTGTTTTTCTTGACCATGATAGCGGTGTATGATAAGATTATTCTGGTTGTATGACTGCAACTTTCGACCTCTCCCCCCATATAAACCTAAAAAGGTAAAGGAGGGCAAATGGAGCCGAAAATTGGCGTCTATGTGTGTCACTGTGGGACCAATATCGCGGGTACGGTTGATGTGGAGGCAGTTGCCGAATTTGCGGCTACATTACCTAATGTAGCTGTAGCCCGCCACTACATGTATATGTGCTCCGACCCGGGGCAGGACCTTATCCGCCAGGATATCAAGGGGATGGAATTGAACCGTGTGGTGGTGGCGTCCTGTTCGCCTACGCTGCACGAGCGAACCTACCGGCGGGTCTGCCAGGAGTCGGGACTGAATCCCTATCTATTTGAGATGGCCAATATTCGGGAGCACTGCTCCTGGGTGACCGAGGATAAAGAGAAAGCCACCGAGAAAGCCAAGGCGCTGGTCAGCGCCGCGGTAAGGCGGGTTTATTACCAGGAGCCGCTGGAGACCAGGGAAGTCCCGGTCAACCCCAACACCCTGGTGGTGGGAGGGGGCGTTGCCGGCATTCAAGCTGCCCTGGAGATTGCCGATTCCAAGCACAAGGTCTACCTGGTTGAGAAGGAGCCCAGCGTCGGCGGGCACATGATACAGCTGGACAAGACCTTCCCCACCCTGGACTGCTCGGCCTGTATCCTCACCCCCAAGATGAGCCTGGTGGGCGCCCATCCTTATATTGACCTGATGTCCTACAGTGAGGTGGAGAATGTCTCCGGCTACGTGGGCAACTTTAAGGTCAAGATAAACAAGCGTGCCCGGTATGTTGATGTGGATAAGTGCACTGGCTGCAGCGAGTGCTCCAATGTATGCCCTGTTACCGTGCCCAACGAGTTCGACCTCGGCCTGGGCAACCGCAAGGCCATCTACCGGCCTTTCCCCCAGGCGGTGCCCAACGCCTTTACTATAGATAAGCGGGGTTTACCCCCCTGCCGGGTTGCCTGCCCGGCCGGAGTTAACGCCCAGGGGTATGTAGCCCTTATTTCCCAGGGCAAGTTCAAGGAGGCTTTAGAGGTACTGCGGCGAACCATGCCCTTTGCCGGCGTCTGCGGGCGGGTCTGCACCCACCCCTGCGAGAGCGAGTGCGAGCGGGGCAAGGTTGACCAGCCGGTTTCAATACGTTCTCTAAAGCGCTTCATGTCCGACTATGAGATGAGCGTGGGCCGGGAGAAGGCAACCCCCATCGAGAGGACCAAAGAGGATAAAGTTGCCGTTATCGGCTCCGGTCCGGCGGGACTGGCAGCAGCTTACGATTTGATAAGAGAGGGCTACCCGGTGACCGTTTTCGAAGCCGCCCCCAAAGCCGGGGGTATGATGCGCTACGGCATACCGGAGTACCGCCTGCCCGAAAAGGTCCTGGACAACGAAATCAGCTATATTCAGGAGCTGGGGGTGGAGATAAAGACCAACAGGCCGGTGAAGGACCTGAAGGATATATTCGAGCAGGGCTACGAGGCGATATTCCTGGCTACGGGAGCCTGGGTAAGCCAGAAGATGGGTATACCCAACGAAGACGCCGAGGGCGTGCTCCACGCTATTGATTTCCTGAATAAGGTGAACGCGGGAGCCAAGGTTAAGCTGGGCAAGCGGGTGGCTGTTATCGGCGGCGGCAACGCCGCCATTGATGCCGCCAGAGTTGCCAAGCGGCTGGGTGCGGAAGATATTAACATCGTCTACCGGCGTTCCCGTACCGAGATGCCGGCCGAGGCCGAAGAGGTGAATGAGGCCGAGCGGGAGGGGATAAAGCTGAACATACTGGCGGCGCCGGTCAAGGTGCTGACCAAGAATAACAGGGTAACCGGCATACAGTGCATCCGCATGGAGCTGGGCGAGCCCGACGCCAGCGGACGGCGACGCCCGGTGCCGATTAAGGGCTCCGAGTTCGATATGGAAGTTGACAATGTAATTATGGCAGTGGGGCAGGGGGTGGATAAGGACGCTCTCCCCAAGGAGCTGGAGTACACCAGCTGGGGCACGTTGCAGGTCGATTCGGTGACCCTGCAAACCAATATCGAGGGCGTTTTTGCCGCTGGTGATGTCGTTTCCGGTCCGGCCGATGTTATTGCCGCCGTTGCCGGCGGTAAGGAAGTGGCTATATCGATAGACCGCCACCTGCGGGGGGCTGACCTTAAGGAGGGGAGACCGGAAACGCGCAAGAGGGTGACCGAGGTATCTAAGAAGGGGGTGGAGCCTAAAGAACGGCCGGTCATGCCGACCCTTGAACTGAATAAGCGGGAGGGCTTTGTCGAAGTGGAGCTGGGGCTTGACGAGAAGACGGCTGTGGAGGAAGCCCAGCGCTGTCTGAACTGCGGGGTCTGCTCGGAGTGTATGGAGTGCGTTAAAGTATGCGAGGTGGGGGCTATCAATCAGGATATGGAGGATGAGATAGTGGAGGTGGAGGTGGGTAATATTATCGTTGCCACCGGCTATGATGCCTTTGACCCGACCCCGATCTACAGCTACGGCTACGGACGCCTGGATAACGTGCTGACCGCAATGGAGTTCGAGAGGATGATTAATGCTTCCGGGCCTACCGCCGGGGAGGTATTTCTTAAGGACGGCTCCCACCCCAAGACGGTGGGCATCATCCACTGCGTGGGCAGCCGCGACGAGAAATATCATGAGTACTGCTCCCAGGTGTGCTGTATGTACTCGATGAAGCTGAGCCACCTGATAAGGGAGCATGTCCCCGGTGCCCAGGTTACCGAGTTCTATATTGACCTGAGGTGTGTGGGTAAAGGCTTTGAGGAGTTCTACAACCGGGTGCTGGACGAGGGGACGACCTTTGTCCGCGGACGCCCGGCCGAGGTGACCGATATCGCCGAGAGCCCCGAGGAGGAAGGCAAGCTGATTATCATCGGGGAGGACACCCTGGTGGGGCGGCAACGCCGGGTGCCGGTGGATATGGTGGTGCTGAGCACGGCATTAGAGCCCAGAGCCGATGCCGGGGAGGTCGGCCGGATGTTCTCTATCAGCCGCAGCGCTGACGGGTTCTTCCTGGAGAAGCACCCCAAGCTCGACCCGGTGGCGACCATGAACGACGGCATTTTTGTGGTGGGCTGCTGCCAGTCGCCCAAGGATATCCCCAATACGGTGGCGCAGGCTTCGGCGGCGGCGGCCAGGGCCCTGGCTACTATCAGCGCCGGCTCGATTGAGATTGAAGCCGCTACCTCGGTTGTGGTTGAGGAGCTCTGTTCCGGGTGCAAGATATGTACCGACCTCTGCCCGTTTAACGCTATCTCCTTTGACGAGGAGAAAAAGGTTTCTGTTATCAATGATGCCCTCTGCAAGGGCTGCGGCGTGTGCGTAGCCGCCTGTCCCAGCGGCGCTATTATCGGGCGGCACTTTACCACCCAGCAGCTCATGGCTGAGATTGACGGGGTATTGATATAAACCTGTTATATAAAAATAGGCTAGGGACTTAGAGAAAAGGAGGAGTGTAAATGGCTGAGACAATGGTCGAGGCTCCGGCGGCGGAAATGAGCTTTATTGACGAGGTTTGTTCCGTCCCCGGTGGTGATGCTATCCGCTCCTGTATTCAGTGCGGTATTTGCACCGGCTCCTGTCCCACCGCTAACAACTGGGATTACCCGCCGCGGCGGGCTATCGCCATGGTGCGGGCGGGCTTGAGGGAAGAGCTGCTATCCAGTAATTCCATGTGGTTCTGCGCTTCCTGCTATACCTGCACGGTGCGCTGTCCGCGGGATATCAAGCCGGCGGATATCATGCATGCTCTGGAGGTGCTGGCGGTCCGCAGCGGACTGAGCACCAAGCACAGCCGGACGCCGGTGATGTACCAGTGTTTTGTCGATTCTGCCAAAGGCAACGGCCGGGTCTATGAGCTGGGTATGATGATTAAGCTTTTCTTGAAGACAAATCCCTTTTCCGCCCTCAAGCTGGCGCCGGTGGGGCTGGGCCTGTTTTTACACGGGCGCATGCCGCTCCAGCCCACGCGGATAAAGGGGATGAAGGATTTTAAGGCTATTATGGATAAAGCCAGGAAGTTGGGGGGTGGAAAATGAAACACTATTCCTATTACCCCGGTTGTTCGGCAGAGGCGACGGCCATACCCCTGGGTATTTCGGTGCTGCCGGTGGCCAAGGCGCTGGATATCGACCTGGCCGAGCTTGAGGACTGGAACTGCTGTGGCTCCACGCCCTATAACTCGGTGAATAAGGTGGAGGCGGGCGCCATGGCCGCCCGAAACCTGGCCCTTGCCGAGAAGACGGGTCTTGACCTGGTGACTCCCTGTTCCAACTGCTATGTTGTTCTGGCATCAGCCAACACCCACCTTAAGGAGCTGCCGGCTTTCCGGGAGCAGGTGAACGAGGCGCTGGCGGCGGGTAATTTGACTTACAGCGGCGGGGTTAGGGTGCGGCACCTTGCCGAGGTATTGTATACCGATATCACCCCGGAGGGTATCAGCAGCAAGGTGACCAAGCCCCTTAAGGGGCTTAAAGTAGCCGCCTACTACGGCTGCCAGCTGGTACGCCCCAACGGCTTTGACGACCCGGAAGCGCCACACTCGCTGGACGAGATGGTGACCAGCCTGGGGGCCGACGCCATCCCCTGGGAGATGAAAGCCCACTGCTGCGGCAGCTCGCTTATTATGTCCGAGCCGGATGTCGCCCTGGAGCTGATTAATAAGATACTAAAGAACGCCCAGAAGCACGGGGCGCAGTGTCTGGTGACCCCCTGCCCCTTATGCCAGATTAACCTCGATGCCTACCAGAGCCAGGTAAACGCCAAGTTCAAGACCAACTATAACCTTCCCGTGCTGTTCGTCAGCCAGCTGATAGGCGTTGCCCTGGGTATATCGGCCAAAGAGCTGGCTTTATCGAAGAACATCGTTTCACCGATGCGGGTCTTAGCCCCCTATCTTTAGGCGGCTGCCGATAAGATAATATGGTGAATAGATTGTCCTTCCGCTGGAGCTATATCATAGCCCCGGTGGTTGTATTTCTGATTTCCCTCATTCTTTTTGCCTTCTTTTATCATATGCTTCCCGCTGAGGTCGCCGTACACTTTACTATGGACGGCAACCCCGACAACTGGCTCAGCCCAGAGATGACCGGCGTCACCATGCTGGCGCCGCAATTGCTCTTCCTTCTGATGGCACTGGGTATCGCCTGGGGGGTAATACGGCTCGACTGGCGGTTCAGCTGGTCCGAGAACGGCGGGGTAGGGACAGGGCGGATGGTATCCTTTATGGGCAATATCCTGGCGCTGCCCCAGCTTATAATCCTCTTTGCAATGCTGGATATTTTAAGCTACAATTCATACCAAACACATATCCTGCCGATGTGGCTCTTTTTGATAGTTGTCCTGGGGCTGTTGACGGCAGGCATGCTGGCGCTGGGCGTGTTTATTTACTTGAGGGCTAAAAGAGCCATGAGAGGGGAAAATCCCCCTTAGTCCCCCTTTATAAAAGGGGGAGACCGGACAGGAGAAGGTTCTCACAGAAAGGGGGGTGGGGGGAAAAGGGGAGGAGTTAGCCCAGTTTTTAGGGGGCGTTCTTCTTTCCCACCCTCTCTCCCGATAGAGGTTAGACCTCTATTAACTCTTTTTTTGGGGAGGTGGGGCAAAAAGGGCTTTAGCCCTACCATAAGGGCGGCGGGCGGGCAAAGATAAAAAAACGGGGTGGCGGGGCTAGTAAATAATCTCTAAGGAGTATGCTGTGACCGAACCGGCAAAAGCCAAGGTTGAAATGGAAAAGCTGGTTTCCCTGTGCCGGCGGCGCGGCTTTATTTTCCCCAGCAGCGAAATCTACGGGGGCTTGTCCAGCTGCTGGGACTACGGGCCCCTGGGGGTGGAGCTAAAGAGAAATATCAAAGATGCCTGGTGGCGGGCAATGGTCCAGCAGCGCGACGACATGGTGGGTCTGGACTCCAGCATCCTGATGCACCCCCGGACCTGGGAAGCCAGCGGGCACGTCCAGGGGTTCAGCGACCCGCTGGTGGAGTGCAAGAGCTGCCACCTGCGCTGGCGCAGTGATGAACTGGAGAGCGATAAGTGCCCCGAATGCGGCGGAGAGCTGACCGAGCCCAGGCTATTTAATCTAATGTTCAAGACCTTTATGGGACCGGTTGAAGACGACACCAGCGTGGTCTACCTGCGCCCGGAGACTGCCCAGGGTATGTTCGTCAACTTTGAAAATATTTTAAATACCACCCGGAAGCGGCTGCCCTTCGGCATTGCCCAGGTGGGCAAGTCCTTCCGCAACGAGGTCACCACCGGCAACTTCATCTTCCGCTCCCGCGAGTTCGAGCAGATGGAGATTGAGTTTTTCGTCAGGCCGGGGACGGACCAGAAGTGGTTCGACTACTGGGTTGAGGAGCGCATCAACTGGTACGAGGGGCTGGGGATAAAGCGGGAAAATCTGAAGCTGCGCCCGCACGAAAAAGAAGAATTAGCCCACTACGCCCGCGCCTGCTCCGACATCAACTATCTGTTCCCCATGGGCTGGGCCGAGCTTGAGGGTATAGCCAACCGGGGTGACTTTGACCTGGTGCAGCACGCCAGTTCCAGCGGCAAGGGTTTGAGCTACTATGATGAAGAAGCCAAGGAGCATATCGTTCCCTATATTATCGAGCCTTCGGCCGGGGTTGACCGCACCTTTTTAGCCCTGCTCTGCGACGCCTATGACGAGGATGAAGCCGAGGGCGAAAAGAGGGTGCTGCTACATCTTCACCCCGACCTTGCCCCCATCAAGGCGGCGGTGCTGCCCTTAAGCCGTAAAGAGCACCTTGCCTCGTTTGCCAGAGAGATTTATGCCGATTTGCGAAAGCGTTGGATGGTGGGCTACGACGACGCCCAGAGCATCGGGCGGCGCTACCGGCGGCAGGACGAGATTGGCACGCCATTCTGCGTAACCGTTGACTTTGAGTCTTTGGAGGACAAGCAGGTCACTATAAGGGAGCGCGACAGCCTGCGTCAGATACGGGTTCCTATAGATAGCTTGAAGGCAACGCTCCAAGCCAAGCTGGGTGGAGAAGACCTGTTTGTCCTGCCCGACGGCGGCAAAATCTGGAAGAAATAATGAAAATCCTCCACTTTGCCGACCTTCACCTTGGCGTTGAAAACTACGGGCGTCTTGACCCTGATACCGGTTTGTCATCGCGGCTGGGCGATTTTCTCAAAGCTTTTGACTACCTGGTGGACTATGCCCTGGAGAACAAGGTTGACCTGGTGCTCTTCTGCGGCGATGCCTACCGAAGCCGGGAGCCGACCCAGACCCAGCAGCGGGAATTCGCCAAAAGAATCAACCGCCTGGCCACTAACGGCATCCCCGTCTTTATCCTGATTGGTAACCACGACCTGCCCAACGCCGTGGGGCGGGCCACCAGCACCGAAATCTTCGACACCCTGGCGGTGAAGAATGTCTACGTCTCCAATCGCCCCGAGGTTTACACCATCCCGACTAATAGCGGCAAAGTCCAGATTGTCTCCCTGCCCTGGCTGAGGCGCAGCGCCCTGCTGGCCAGAGAGGAGACCAAGAACCTGACCTTTGACCAGATAAATGAGAAAATGCAGCAGATACTGACCGATGTCATCGCCGCCAAGGCTGAGGAGCTTGACCCCGAACTGCCGGTGATACTGGCGGCTCATGTCTGGGTGGCTGGCTCTAAGGTTGGTTCAGAGAGGTCAATGGTTATAGGGCAGGAGCATGTACTGATGCTGAGCAATGTTGCCCATCCCGCCTTTGATTATATCGCCCTGGGGCATATCCACCGGCACCAGGTCTTAAATGAGAACCCGCCGGTTGTCTACGCCGGCAGCTTGGAGCGGCTGGATTTCGGCGAGGCCGATGACGAGAAGGGTTTTTACCTGGTGGAGATAGGGGATAAGAAAGGAGCCGGCAAGCGGGCGGTCTCCTTTGACTTCCACCCGGTGGTGGGGCGGCGCTTTCTGACTATCGGCGTTGATATTGAGCCGGCTGATATCGACCCGACGGCTACCGTATTAAAGTCTATCGCCGAGAAGGGGGATGAGGTTGAGGATGCCGTGGTGCGGCTGAGCATCAGCCTGCCGGCGGAGCTCGAGGGGCAATTCAGAGATAGTGACATCAGGAGCGCACTGGGGGAAGCCCACTACTTTACCATCGCCAGGGATATCAGGCGGGAGGCCCGGGTGAGACTGGGGGGAGTGGCCGCCGAGGAGATAAGCCCCCTTGACGCCCTGAAGAGCTACCTGGAATCAAAGAAAGGGATAAGCCCGGAAAGAGCCAGGCTCCTGCTGGAGTACGGCGAGAGGCTTATCCAAGAGCAGAAGACAGGTTCTTAAAACCATCAATATAAAAGGAGGCCAGTAATGGTAAGAGTGGTAATACAACGTCACCTGAAAGAGGGTAAGAAGGGAGACCTCCTGCCATTGCTCAGGGCGCTCAGGTCAGCGGCTATGAGCTACTCGGGCTATATACACGGAGAGTCTCTAGTCGGCACCGAAAACCCGTCTATAATCTCGGTACTGAGCACCTGGCAGAGTCTGGAGGAATGGAAGAAATGGGAAAAGTCGGAGCAGCGAGTTAAGCTGTATGAGAAAATCGAGTCCCTTCTGGTGGAAAAGCCCGTGGTCAGTGTCTATCAGATAATGGCTACCGAAGAGAAGTAATACCTGAACGGATTAGACGAGGACGGGTTCGTGACGCGGTAGAAATCTATCGGTGATGTTTGCGGATACGGGTAGATTGACCTAGGTTAAATCATATATTAACAGGCGTAATTGCTTGACTTCTCCTGCCCGTATGAGATAAACTAGGTACTGGGCGCTTTCAGGTAACAGGAACGATTTTAAGCTGAGAATTTTCCCCCGAAGTCTCAGCTTTATTATGGTAAGCGCAAGATTCTCATGAAGATTGCTATTAGTGGTAAAGGCGGCGTAGGTAAGACGACACTGACCTCTCTACTTTCTCGGATTTTCGCTGAGGAAGGCTACTCTGTTTTAGCCATAGACGCTGACCCCAATTCCAACCTGGCCGCCACTCTGGGTATCCCCAATCCCGATGACATAACCCCCATCTCCGAGATGGGTGCTCTTATCGAGGAACGCACCGGAGCCAAGCCGGGTAAGTCGGGGGGGTTTTTCAAGCTCAATCCCAAGGTTGACGATTTGCCAGAGAAGTACGCTTTTAAATATAATGGGGTCAGGCTGATGGTAATGGGGCGGATAAAGCAGGGCGGCACCGGCTGCTACTGCCCGGAGAATGCCCTCCTGCAGGCCCTGGTCACCCATTTGCTCCTGGGCCGGGACGAGGTGGTGATTATGGATATGGAAGCCGGCGTGGAACACCTGGGCAGAGCCACCGCCAGAGCGGTAGATAGGTTGATTGTAGTGGTAGAACCGGGAAGACGCAGCGTTGAGACTGCCCGCAGAATCAAGAAGCTTGCCGAGGAAATCGGGCTGCACAATATTGCCGCCGTGGGCAGCAAGGTACGCAACCAGTCCGAGCGGGATTTCATGACCTCCAGCCTGCCCGATTTCGAGTTCCTCGGTTTTCTCCCCTATGAACAGGCTATAGTCGAAGCCGACCTGGCCGACCGGCCCCTCTTCGAAGCCAGCCCCAGGATTGTTGATGAAGTTAGAAATATTTATCAGGCCCTGTTAGCGCCTGCTTAAGGCATGAGCACTAAAATATAAGCCGTTAAATTTAACAAGGAGGTTGCAGTGGCTTACGACGCAACGAAACTAAAGGACTGGCAAATTTCCGAGGCGGCTGAGGAGAAAATGCCCACCCCCGACGAGTGGCGGGAGAAGCTTAACCTGCAGAAGGACGAGGTTATTCCCTACGGCCGGTTATGCCGGCTCGATTTCATGAAGATTATCGAGCGCCTTAAAAACAAACCGGACGGCAAGTACATCGAGGTAACGGCCATCACCCCCACGCCGCTGGGGGAGGGGAAGAGCACCACCTCCTGCGGCCTTATGGAGGGTATGGGCAAGCGGGGTCTTAACGTAGGTGGCTGTCTGCGGCAGCCTTCGGGGGGGCCGACGATGAATATCAAGGGCACCGCCGCCGGCGGCGGCAACGCCCTGCTTATCCCCATGACCGAGTTTTCCATGGGGCTTGCCGGTGACATCAACGATATTATGAACGCCCACAACCTGGCCATGGTGGCGCTGACCGCCCGGATGCAGCACGAGCGCAACTACGACGACGAGCAATTGGACCGGCTGACCAAGATGCCCCGCCTGAATATCGACCCCACCCGGGTGGAGATGGGCTGGATTATGGACTTCTGCGCCCAGAGCCTGCGTAACATCGTCATCGGCTTGGGCGGGCGCATGGACGGCTTTACCATGCAGTCCAAGTTCGGTATTGCCGTAAGCAGTGAGCTGATGGCCATGCTCTCCATAGTGCGGGACTTAGCCGACCTGCGGGAGAGAATGGACAATATCACCGTCGCCTTTAATAAGAAGGGCAAACCGATTACCACCGGCGACCTGGGGGTGGGCGGCGCCATGACCGCCTGGATGCGGAATACCATCAACCCCACCCTGATGTGCACCGCCGAATACCAGCCCTGCATGGTGCACGCCGGGCCTTTCGCCAATATCGCTGTTGGCCAGTCTTCAATCATAGCCGACCGTATCGGCTTAAAGATGTTCGATTACCACGTGACCGAGAGCGGCTTTGCCGCCGACATTGGTTTTGAGAAATTCTGGAACGTAAAGTGCCGCTACAGCGGACTCAAGCCCCACGTATCGGTGCTGACCACTACCATAAGAGCCCTGAAGATGCACGGCGGTGGGCCTAAAGTGGTTGCCGGCATCCCGCTGCCCGACGCCTATAACAAGGAAGACCTGGGGCTGCTGGAGAAGGGGTTGCCCAACATGCTGCACCTTATCGGGGTTATCCGGAAGTCCGGCATCAACCCGGTGGTGTGTATTAATGCTTTCAACACCGATACCAAGGCGGAGATAGCCATGGTGAGGAAGGCGGCTGAGGCCGCCGGCGCCCGCTGCGCCGTATCCACCCACTGGGCCGACGGCGGCGACGGTGCCCTGGAGCTTGCCGATGTGGTCAAGGAAGCCTGCGATGAGGAGAACGAGTTCAAGTTCCTCTATCCCAACGAGATGAAGCTGCGGGACAGGGTTAACATGATTGCCAAGGAGGTTTACGGAGCTGACGGCGTGTCCTGGACACCAGAGGCGGAGAAGAAAGCCAAAGACTTTGAGGCTGATGATAAATATGACGAGTACGCCACCATGATGGTCAAGACCCACCTGTCGCTTACTCATGACCCGGCCCTTAAAGGTGTTCCCAAGGGCTGGACGCTGCCCATCCGCGACGTGCTGATTTACTCCGGCGCCAAGTTCCTCTGCCCCTGCGCCGGGACGATAAGCCTGATGCCGGGTACCAGTTCCAGCCCGGCCTTCAGGAAAGTGGATGTCGATGTAAATACCGGTAAGGTTACCGGGTTATTCTAGAAAGCGGAGGAGAACTGTTTGAGCTTTAATATTGCCGTAGCCGGAAAAGGCGGCACCGGGAAGACCTCAGTGGCCAGCCTGGTTATCCGTTACCTGATGAAGAAGGGGGCCGGGCCGATTCTGGCTGTTGATGCTGACCCCAACGCCAATCTGGGGGAGAGTTTAGGACTTGACATAAAACAGACGGTTGGCTCTCTAATTGCCTCTTTTAACGAGGAGAAGATAAACATCCCTTCCGGTATGACCAAGGAAGCCTACCTTGACGTTAAGATGAACGGGGCTATAGTCGAGGCCAAGGGAATTGACCTGGTGACTATGGGTCGTGGGGAGGGGCCGGAATGCTACTGCTACCCCAATGTTATCCTGAGGAAGTTTGCCGATGCCCTTTCCGGGAACTACCCCTATACGGTAATGGATAATGAGGCGGGGATGGAGCACCTTTCCCGGCGGACTACCCAGAATATCGACGAGCTGTTGCTGGTTTCCAACCATTCGGTAAAAGGGGTAAGAACCTTAGCCCGGATAAAGGAGCTGGTGGACGAGCTGAAGCTGGTGGTTAAGCGGCAGTCGGTGATTATCAACCAGGTTCCCGATGGGATTGACCCGATAGTAGCCAAGGAAATGTCCCGGCTGGGCCTTGAAGCAACCGCCACCATCCCCATAGATGACGAGATATACCAGTATGACATTGAGCTAAAGCCGCTGCTTGACCTGCCCGATAGCTCCAGGGCGGTGCAGGCGGTTAATAATCTGATGACCAGGCTTCTGGACGGAAAGGGGTGAAAAATGACCGCCCAACTTATTAAAGGCGCTGAGGTTGCCGCGCAGATTCGCGAGGAACTAAAGAAGGAGATTGCCGAGCTGAAGGCGAAGCACAACGTCGTGCCCGGGCTGGTTACGGTGCTGGTCGGCGCCGACCCGGCTTCGCAGGTCTACGTCGGTGCCAAGGAGAAGACCTCCAAGGAGCTGGGTATCTATTCGGAGAGGTACGACCTCCCGGAGAAGACCAACCAGCAGGAGCTTTTGAAGTTGATTGACAAGCTCAATAAAGACCCCAAGATTAATGGCATCCTGGTGCAGCTGCCCCTGCCCAAGCACCTCAACGAGGAGGAAGTCCTCTTCGCCATCGACCCTAAAAAGGATGTTGACGGCTTCCACCCGGTGAACGTGGGCAAGCTGATGATTGGCGAGCCTGACTATGTGCCCTGCACCCCGGCTGGCATCCAGCAGCTTTTAATCCGCTCCGGCACCCAGATTGAGGGCGCCGAGGTGGTCGTCGTCGGGCGGAGCAACATCGTCGGCAAGCCCATTGCCAATATTTTATTGCAGAAGGCGCCGGGAGCCAACGCCACCGTTACCATCTGCCACACCAGAACTCGCGATATGGCTTTCCATACCAGGAGAGCCGATATATTAATAGTTGCCGCGGGAAAGCCCAAGTATATCACCGCTGACATGGTTAAAGAGGGCGTTGTTGTGATTGATGTGGGTGTGAATGAGATAGGCCGTACCGCCGAGGGCAAGCGAATACTTGCCGGTGATGTCGATTTTGAGACGGTTAAAGAAAAAGCCAGCGCCATTACCCCGGTTCCGGGTGGGGTGGGGCCGATGACCATAACCATGCTGATGATGAACACGGTCCGGGCAGCTAAAGTGGCCGCCGGATTGGCTTAGGAGGTATAACCGATGGAATATAAGATTGAGAAAAAGAAGGCGCCGGGCCGGGATGAGGTGGAGGTGCTGGGGGACACCTTCGAGGAGGGTATCCCCGAGGGTGAGGAGTTGGGAAGGTGGCGGCAGAAACTGAGCAGCCGTGAGGATAAGCTAAAATATCTGCAGAACGGTGAGCGCTACTGGTTCAGCGAGGAGTGGTTCGGCAGCGAGAAGCGGAAGACTCCGGCTTAAGATTAAGGAGGGATAATTATGGCTTTAGAAATCCCCAAGACAGCCTACAGCGGGAAAATCAAAGAGATAAAGCTGGGCAGTGGTGACAAGGCGGTGACCATCGGCGGCGAGACCGCCTACCCGTTTTACCTCTTTGAGGGGGAGATGCCGCGTCCGCCCCGGATAGCCATGGAGGTCTGGGATATGCCCCCTGAAGAATGGGCCCCGGCTGCCTTGGAGCCATTTGAGGGGGTGACCGGCGACCCGGTTGCCTGGGCCAAGAAGTGCATTGATGACTACGGTGCCGAGATGATTTGCCTGCAGCTGATGAGTACCGACCCCAACGGGCTTGACCGGGGGGCTGAGGAAGCCGCCGCCGTGGTCAAGAAGGTGGCTGACGCCATAGATGTCCCTCTGATTGTCTGGGGGACGGCTAACCATGATAAGGATACCGATGTCCTGCGGCTGGTGGCCGAGGTCTGCCAGGGTAAAGACCTGATTATCGGGCCGGCGGAGGAGGGCGACCACAAGAAGATTGGCGCCGCCGCTATCGGCTACCACCATACAGTGATAGCATCGACGCCGATAGATATCAACCTGGCCAAGCAGCTTAATATTCTGCTGGGCAACCTGGGCGTTTCCGATGAGCTGCTCGTCATGGACCCAACCGTCAGCTGCATCGGCTACGGCATCGAGTATTGTTATTCGGTAATGGAGCGGATGAGAATGGCTGGCCTGACCCAGCAGGACGACAAGCTGCAGTATCCGCTTGTCTGCAATATATCCAAGGAAGCATGGAAGACTAAAGAGGTGCATCTTGCCGATGACGAGCTTAACATGGGCGATGCCAGGAAGCGGGGAATCCTGCTGGAGGCGATGTCGGCTGCGGTGCTGCTCATGGCCGGCGGGGATGTGATGGTTATGCGGCACCCCGAAGCCATAAAGCTGGTCCGGGAGATTATAGCCGAGCTGACGGCTTCCTGAAATAATAGACATTAAAAGAGGTGACAAGGATGGAAGAAGAAAAAGCTAAGAGCATTGATCAAGCCAGTATTGAATTGATTGAGAAAGCGGCCAAAGACGGGGTTAATACCGTTTTTGACCGGGCGGGAACAATGAAGCCCTGTCCTATAGGTGCGGTGGGTAGTTGCTGCAAGAACTGCGGTATGGGACCCTGCCGGGTGCCGCTGCCCAGGGGTAAGGAGGAGACCCCCGAGGAGAAGCAGAAGCGAAGGGGAGTCTGCGGGGCTACCGCCGAGACTATTGCCGCCCGTAATTTCATCAGGATGGTGGCCGGCGGGGCGGCAGCCCACTCCGACCACGGGAGGGGGGTGGCCGAGCTTTTCCTGGCGGTGGCTAAAGGGGAGGCGCCGGGCTACGAGATTAAAGATGAGCAGAAGCTGTTGCAGGTAGCCCTGGACTGGGGCGTTGAGATTGGCGACCGCAGCAACAACGAGATAGCCGTCGATGTCGGCGAGAAGGCGCTTGCCGAGTTCGGTAAGCAGGAGGGCGAGCTTATAACTATGAGGAAGGCACCCTTAAAGCGTCAGGAGGTATGGAAACAGCAGGGTGTTACCCCCCGGGGCATAGATAGAGAAATCGTGGAGATAATGCACCGCACCCACATCGGGGTTGACCAGGACTACAGAAACCTGCTCAAGCAGGGGGTCAGGGCAGCCATAGGGGATGGGTGGGGCGGCAGTATGATTGCCACCGAGCTCCAGGATATACTGTTCGGCACCCCGACCCCGGTTCTGGGTAAGGCAGACCTGGGAGTGCTCGAAGAGGATATGGTAAATCTCGTCATTCATGGTCACGAGCCGCTGCTCTCCGAGATGATTGTTGCCGTGGCTCAGGAGCCGGAGATGATAGAGCTGGCCAAGTCCAAGGGTGCCAAGGGGATAAACCTTTCCGGCATGTGCTGCACCGCCAACGAGATATTGATGCGACATGGTGTTGCTATTGCCGGTAATTTCCTGCAGCAGGAACTGGCTATAGTAACCGGGGCTGTGGAAGCCATGGTGGTGGATATACAGTGCATCATGCAGTCCATACAGACGGTGGCCGAGTGCTACCATACCAAGATTATCACTACCTCCCCCAAAGCCAAAATTACCGGTGCTATCCATATTGAGTTTGATGAGCACAATGCCCTGAAGTCGGCGCGGGAGATAGTTAAGATGGCTATTGAGAACTTCCCCAACCGGAAGGGGAATGTTTATATCCCAGATAAGGTGACCAACCAGATTGCCGGTTTCAGCCATGAGACCATAAACTACCTGCTGGGCGGTCTCTTCCGGGCTTCCTACCGACCCCTTAATGACAACATCATCAATGGGAGGATAAGGGGGGTGGCCGGGGTGGTCGGTTGTAATAACGCCCGGGTCAAGCATAATGAGGGCCATGTCAATATGGTTAAGGAGCTAATAAAGAATGATGTGCTGGTGCTTACCACCGGCTGTAATGCTATCGCCTGTGCCGAGGCCGGTCTGATGGTTCCTGAAGCCGCCAGGGAGTTTGCCGGTGAGGGGCTTGCCGAGGTCTGTGAGACGGTGGGCATACCGCCGGTGCTGCACATGGGTTCCTGTGTTGATAACAGCCGAATCCTGATTGCCGCCACCGCCATGGTTAAGGATGGCGGCCTGGGCGACGACATAAGCGAACTGCCTGTGGCCGGCGCCGCCCCCGAGTGGATGAGCGAGAAGGCTATATCCATCGGGCAGTACTTCGTCGGTTCCGGCGTCTACACCGTGTTCGGCGTTACCTGGCCCACCACCGGCAGTAAAGAGGTGACCGAATTCCTCTTCAAGGAGATGGAGGAGTTGTACGGCGGGATGTGGGATTTTGAACCCGACCCGATTAGAGCCGCTCATCTTATGATTGCCCACATTGACAAGAAGCGTAAGGCTCTGGGTATCGATAAAGCCAGGGAGCGGGTGCTCTACGATATGAATATGAGAAGAGAGCTGGACGCAGTTTAAGCGCTCTAGTTAAGGTAATGGAGGACTTTTAAGATATGTCTAAAATTATAGCGTCAGCGGCCATCAGAGGGGCTTACAAGATTATCGACGACGCGGAGAAGAAGTGGAAAGAGGCGATGGATAAGTGGGGGGTGGGTGAACCGGTGGGCTTTCCCAATACCGCCTACTACCTGCCCGTAATCTACGGGATTTTAGGCAATAAGGTGGAAAAGCTGGGCGATATGGAGGCGGTGCTGAAGAGATGTAGAGACCTGCTGCCGCCCCCGGTGAGGGAGGAGCACCCCCTGCCCTATCTGGCGCCAGCCCTTGACGCCGGTATGGCCACCTTATTTGCCGAGGAGCTGATAGAGGCGATAAGGTACCTGGAGCAGCCCGACTTTTACACCAAGACGGAAGACCCCGCTGATGATAATATCTGGCTGGGCGCCGCCGACGATGTCATACTGAGGAAGCGGGGGGTTGAGTTTGTTGACGGCACCGCCCCTGGTTTTGCCGCTATCGTCGGGGCTGCCCCGACCAGCAAGATAGCCGCCAGTATTGCCCAGGAGCTGCAGCAGAAGAACCTCTACGTGTTTATGGCTTCAGAATATAACGGTAAGAAATTTTCCGAGCAGCTGGTGGAGGAGGGGGTGCAGATTGGCTGGCCGACCCGGCTGGTCTCCTTTGGGCCCGATGTCAGCGCCGCCGTATTCGCCATGGGCTTTGCTACCAGGGCCGCCATGTCCTTTGGCGGCGTTGGGCCTGGCGATTACCGCAAGATACTTATCTATAATAAAGACCGCATCTTTGCCTTTGTTCTGCCCATGGGCTTTGTCACCGACGAGTGGTACGCCAACGCCGCCGGTGCCATCAGCTGGGGCTTCCCGGTTATTGCCGATACCCCCATACCCGAGGTCCTGCCCACAGGTATCTGCACCTACGAGCATGTCGTCTCCAATGTTCCCCACGACAAGCTGGTCTCCCGGGCGGTGGAGGTGAGGGGGCTTAAAGTTGCCGTTGCCGAAGTGCCGGTGCCGGTTGCCTACGGCCCCGCCTTTGAGGGGGAGAGGGTGCGGAAGGATGATATCTACCTGGAGTGCGGCGGCGGTAAAACGCCTATGGTGGAATGGGTTACCAGCAAGCGGATGGACGAGGTTGAGGACGGTAAGGTTGAAGTTATCGGCCCGGAGATTGACGATATCACCCCCGGCTCCCGGCTGCCGATGGCTATCGTCGTTGAGGTTGCCGGCCGGGAGATGCAGGAGGACTTTGAGCCCATCCTGGAGAGGCAGGTTCACCACCTGCTAAACTACGCCCAGGGAGTGATGCACATCGGGCAGCGGGATATCGCCTGGATACGGGTGGGCAAACTGGCGATGGATAAGGGCTTTAAGTTACACCATATCGGCGATATTCTTCACGCCAAGCTGCACCAGGATTTCGGCCGGATATTTGATAAAATACAGGTAAAGGTATATACCGAGGAAGATAAAGTAAATGAGGTAATAGAAAAGGCAAGGATAACCTATACGGCCCGGGATGCCCGAATTGAGGGGATGACTGATGAAACTACCGACACCTACTACTCATGTACTTTGTGCCAGTCCTTTGCCCCAAACCACGTTTGTGTTATTACCCCGGAGAAAACCGGGCTTTGCGGCTCCTATAACTGGATGGACTGTAAAGCGGCTTATGAGATTAACCCCACCGGGCCCAATCAGCCGGTGGAAAAAGGGGATACTCTCGATGCCAAGCTGGGGCAGTGGAAGGGCGTGAACGAGTTTATCTATAAGGCTTCCCGCGGAAACCTGGACCATTATAATATGTACAGCATAGTCAATGACCCCTGGACTACCTGCGGCTGCTGTGAGTGCATCGCCGCTGTCCTGCCCCTGTGCAACGGGGTGATGACGGTTAACCGGGAATATACCGGAGAGACCCCCTGCGGGATGAAGTTCACCACCCTGGCCGGGACTGTTGGCGGAGGCATTAGCACCCCGGGCTTTGTTGGTCACGGTAAGTACAATATCTGCCAGAGAAAATTCATCGGGGCTGATGGTGGTATAGAGAGAATGGTCTGGATGCCCAAGTCACTCAAAGAAGAGATTGCCGACCGGCTTAAAGCCAGAGCCGAGGAGATTGGCATCCCCGACCTGCCCGATATGATTGCCGACGAGACGGTAGGCACCACCGAGGAGGAGGTCCTGCCCTTCCTGGAGGCAAAGGGACACCCGGCACTCAAGATGGACCCGCTGCTGGGTTAACTAGACTGGCTTTAAAAAATAGTAGCTAATAGACCGTTTTAAGGCGGATAAGAGAAACAGACCGGAAAGGAGTTTGGCTATGGCGCTTACTGGAATAGAGATATTTAAGTTACTGCCCAAGACAAATTGCAAGGAGTGCGGGGAGCCTACCTGTCTTGCCTTTGCCATGAAGCTTGCCGCCGGCAAGGCGAGCTTAAATGCCTGCCCATATGTTTCAGAGGAGGCCAAAGCCAAGCTATCCGAGGCTTCGGCGCCGCCGATTATGCCGGTCACTATCGGCGTGGGCGACCGGGCGTTTAAAGTGGGCGGTGAAACGGTGATGTTCCGCCATGAGAAGAGGTTTGAGAATCCCCCCGGTTACGCCATCCTCATCAGCGACAGCATGGACGACGCCGAGGTTGACCGCCGGCTGGGGAATTTTAAAAAACTTGAGTACGAGCGGATAGGGCTTATCCTGCGCCCCGATTTGATAGCGGCTAAGTGCGATTCCGCCGATAAAGCCAAGTTCGAAGCCCTGGTGGGCAAGGTGGAGCAGGGCAGCGACGGCGGCATTATTTTGATGAGCGATAATCCCGATATCATGGCGGCGGGAGTGGCGGCCTGTGCTGACCGAAAACCGCTGCTCTACGCGGCTACCGAGGAGAACTGGGAAAAGATGGCCGAGCTGGCCAAGGCCAACTCCTGCCCCCTGGCGGTGAAAGCGGCAAATTTAGAGAAGTTAGCCGAGCTTACCGCCAAGCTGACCGAGGCCGGGGTTAAGGAGATGGTGATTGATTCCGGTTCCAGAACTTTGCGCCAGGCGTTTGAAGACCAGATAATCATCCGGAACTCCGCCCTGGTCAAGAAGTTCCGCCCACTGGGCTTTCCCACCATCGTTTTCCCGGCTGAGATGATCGATGACCCGATGAAGGAGGCGGTGATTGCCTCTATCTTCGTGGCTAAATACGGCGCTATAATTGTCCTCTCCGATTTCTACGGGGAGAGCCTGTTCCCGCTGCTGGTGGAGCGGCTGAATATCTATACCGACCCCCAGCGGCCGCTGGCCACCACGGAGGGAATCTACGAGATTGGTACCCCCAACGAGAATTCGCCGGTGCTTATTACCTCTAACTTCTCACTGACCTATTTTATCGTCTCCGGGGAGATAGAGAGCAGCCGTGTTCCCAGCTATCTGCTGGTCAAGGATACTGAGGGGCTTTCGGTGATGACTGCCTGGGCGGCGGGGAAGTTCGTCGCTGACGCCATTGCCCCCTTCATTAAGAAGAGCGGCATTGCCGACAAGGTTAAGCACCGCAAGCTGATAATTCCCGGTTACGCCGCCCCTGAGAGCGGCGGGCTGGAGGAGGAGTTGGGAGATTGGGAGGTTCAGGTGGGGCCCCGGGAGGGGTCTCACATACCGGCTTTTCTGAAGACCTGGAAGCCTTAAAATTTGAAGCCATGAAGGGGGAGAGATGATCCTTATTGGCGAAAGTCTAAATATAATATCTAAAACTATTGGTCCGGCGCTTAAGGAGAGGAATCCCAAGCCTATCCAGGAACTGGCTCAGGCTGAGGCTGCGGCTGGTGTTGACTATCTCGACCTTAACATCGGTCCCGCCAGAAAGCGGGGGGATGAGCTGATGGAATGGGTGGTGAAGACAGTGCAGGAGGTTACCGATAAGCCGCTGTCGCTGGATACCACCAATCCGGTGGCTTTGGAAGCGGGCTTAAAGGTGTGCAGGGGAAAGGCGCTGATTAATTCTATTTCCCTAGCCAGGATGGATGAGGAAATACCTCTAGCCAAGAAATATAATGCTGAAATGATTGGGCTGCTCTGGGGTAGGGAGGGGATGCCCCGAGACGCCGCTGAGAGAGGTGTTATAGCCGTTGAACTTATGTATCAAGCTAATGAGATGGGTATCCCCAATGAGAGTATCTGGTTCGACCCTATAGCTACCCCGGTGGTAAATATCGAGTCAAATCAGTCCAAACCTTGCCTGGAGTTTATGAGCATGCTCCAAGATATCGCCCCTGGATGTAAGTCTATCGTAGGTCTGTCTAATGTCTCTAATGGTGCCCCTACTCACCTCAGACCTTATCTTAATCGGGCTTATCTGATGATGCTTATGAAGTACGGGCTGTATTCGGCTATAGTTGACGCTTTTGACGCCGAGCTGATAAATATCGCCCGGGGCCAGAAACCGGAACTGGTTAATCTGGTGCACAGGGTGATGGACGGCGAGAAACCTGATATAGCCTCTCTGGGCGAGGAGGAGGCCAAGTACGTCAAGACGGTCGGGGTTCTTACCGGTGAGAGTCTTTATTCTCATTCATGGCTTGAGTTATAGGCTAGAAGGGGAGAGATAAAATGGGCCTGCAGCCTATATTTGAAGCCGGCAAGTTTGTTATTACCACCGAGGTCGGCCCACCCAAGGGGACCGATATTGCTGAATTAGAGGAGGCGGCCGAGGTGCTGCGGGGAAGGGTTGACGCCGCCAATGTCACCGACCAGCAGAGCTCGGTGATGAGACTGGGTTCGCTGCCCGTCTGCCATATGCTAAAAAGTAAGGGGCTTGACCCGGTGTTCCAGATAACCTGCCGAGATAGGAACCGGATTGCCCTGCAGTCCGATTTATTGAGCGCCTGGGTTCTGGGCGTGGAGAATGTGCTGGCTATCACCGGCGATTTGCCCGCCCTTGGCGACCACCCACAGGCCAAGCCCGTCTATGACCTGGACTCGGTGCAGCTCCTGGAGGTGATAGGCAAGCTGAACGAGGGTCACGATATGGCCGGTAACGAGCTTAAGGGCAAGACCAATTTATTCCCCGGGGCGGTGGTCAACCCCGGAGCCAATACCGAAGCCGCGTTAGAGCTGCAGATAATAAAGATGGAGAAAAAGATTAAGGCCGGAGCCCGCTTTTTCCAGACCCAGGCTATCTACGAGCCGGAGTCCTTTGCCAGGTTTATGAAAAGGGTGGAGGGCTTTAAAGCCCCGGTACTGGCCGGAATAATACCCCTGAAATCAGCCGGTATGGCCCGCTTTATGAACAAGAATGTGGCCGGTGTCTTCGTGCCCGAAGGGCTGATTGAGCGGATGGCCGACGCCGAGGATAGAGTCCAGACCGGTATAGCTATCGCCGCCGAGCTAATCAAGCAGCTTAAAGATATGTGCCAGGGGGTGCATATCATGGCTATCGGCTGGGAGAAGAAAGTGCCGCTGGTGCTGGACGCCGCCGGACTTTAACCCGCCCCTAGGATTGTGGTATTCTTTTGGGCAGAATGAGAAATAGTTCGTTGTCGGTACCCGATTATAAGAACTATGAGTACGGCTATAACCTTGCCTATGAGCTTGCCGGTAGGCAGTTGGCCGCTACTGGCGATTTGAAACAGCGGTGCCTGAAAAGCGGCGCCGAGTATAAGCGGGCCGGTTCCAAAGAGATAATCACCCTTGAATTCTTAAACCAGACTTATCAGGTAACCATGCCCGATATCGATGTATCGCTGGTGGGGGGTGGGGCTAAGGTCCCCACAAGCGATAAGGTTCTAATCCTGCATTATTTAATCATGGCCAGCGGCGTCCCCTTGAGCAATAAGCCGATTACCTTCCAGGAGCTTCCCGAGGGAGGCGGCTACATGCGCACCTTTTCCAAGCGGTCAATAGAGCCCCTGGTCAAGTATTTCGGCGGGGAGCCCCAGAAATTGATTGAGGTGGCCGGGGGGTTGGGGGGGCGCAAGGCTGATTACGGGGATGCGGCGGTGACCATTAGCGGCTTCAAGATGGTGCCGGTAACCCTGGTGATGTGGGGGGGCGACGAGGAATTTCCGGCGCGGGGCAATATATTATTTGATTCCACCGTTCCTGAATATCTTTCTACCTATGATATAACCGTGCTATGTGAAGCCATCAACTGGCGGCTGGTCCGATTCTTAAGAGAAGGGGGCAGTTAGTGCCGGCGGAACCTGATGTTGCCCGGGAATTACCGGAAATCCTGTCCCACTACAGCGGTGCCAGCAGCGACCTCATCCCGATACTGCAGGAAGCCCAGGAGAGGTTTGGCTACCTGCCGGAAGAGGTGATGCAGCGGGTTGCCAAATTCCTGCGCCTAACCGACAACATGGTCTACGGGGTGAGCACCTTCTATGCCCAGTTCAGTTTTACCCCCACCGGACGAAATAAGGTAACGGTGTGCCGGGGGACGGCCTGCCATGTGCGGGGTGGGGCGCGTATACTGCGCGAGGTTGAGAAGCGGCTGGGCATCAAGCCGGGGGAGACCACCGAGGACATGGAGTACAGCCTGGAAACGGTTGCCTGCATTGGTGCCTGCGCACTGGCGCCGACCATGAAGATAAATAATGAGACCTATGGTCAGATGACGACCAAGAAAGTTGCGGAGGTACTCGGTGCCAAAGAAAAAGCCAGCTAGCCGGGCGGATAATAAGTGCACCATCCTGGTCTGTCACGGGACGGGGTGCGTTTCCGGCGGGGCTTTTAAAATAAGGGAAGCCCTGGAGAAGAAGGTAGCCGAGTTGGATTTGAAGGGGGTGGCGGTGGACTTTACCGGCTGCCACGGCTTCTGCCAGCAGGGGCCTATCGCCGTGGTTGAGCCGGAGGGCATCTTCTATACCCATGTCACCGTTAAAGATGTCCCTGAGATTGTCGAGTCCCACCTCCGTGACGGCAAGCCGGTAGCCCGCCTGTTCTACCGCGACCCGGTCAGCGACGAGGCTATCCCTCTCTATAAAGACATTCCCTTCTATAACCGCCAGAAGCGCATAATACTGCGCAACTGCGGGCATATCAACCCTGAGAGAATAGGGGACTATATTAAGACTGGCGGCTATCAATCGCTGCGCAAGGCGCTGCTGGACATGACCCCGGAGCAGGTCATCGACGAGGTCAAGCGGTCGGGCCTGCGGGGGAGGGGCGGCGCCGGCTTTTCCACCGGTCAGAAGTGGGAGTTCTGCTATAAGGCGCCGGGCGACCAGAAGTATATGATTTGCAACGCCGACGAGGGCGACCCCGGCGCGTTTATGGACCGCAGCACCATGGAGGCTGACCCCCATACCGTTATCGAGGGGATGACTATCGCCGCCTACGCCATCGGCGCCTCCGAGGGCTATATCTACATCAGAGCCGAGTACCCGCTGGCGGTAAAAAGGGTGCGGCTGGCGCTAAAGCAGGCTGAAAAAGAGGGATTCCTGGGCGAGAATATACTGGAGTCCGGCTTTAATTTCCACATCCATGTCAAGGAGGGCGCCGGCGCCTTTGTCTGCGGCGAGGAGACCGCCCTGATGGCTTCCATCGAGGGGAAGCGGGGAATGCCCCGCCCCCGCCCGCCGTTTCCCGCCCAGTCCGGCTTATGGGGTAAGCCGAGCAATATCAATAATGTAAAATCGTTAGCCACGGTGCCGGTTATCATTGCCAACGGCGCCGAGTGGTACGCCCAGATTGGCACCGAGAAGAGCAAGGGTACCGCCGTCTTTGCCCTGACCGGCAAGATTGCCAACAGCGGGCTGGTTGAGGTGCCCATGGGTTTCCCCCTACAGGAGATTATCTACGGCATCGGCGGGGGCATCCCCGACGGCAAGAAGTTTAAGGCGGTCCAGACCGGCGGTCCCTCCGGCGGCTGCCTGCCCGCCAGCCTGCTCAACCAGCCGGTTGACTACGAGACATTAGCTCAGGCCGGCTCCATAATGGGGTCGGGGGGTATGGTGGTCATGGACGAGGACACCTGCATGGTTGACGTTGCCCGTTATTTTCTTTCCTTTACCCAGGACGAGTCCTGCGGCAAGTGCGTCCCCTGCCGCCTGGGCACCAAGCAGATGCTGGATATACTCAATGATATTACCCACGGCCGGGGCACTATGGAGGACATCGACCTGCTGCTAAAGTTAAGCGAGCAGATTAAAGCCGGCTCGCTCTGCGGTCTGGGGCAGACGGCGCCCAACCCCGTTTTGACAACTATCCGCTATTTCCGCGACGAATATGAAGAGCATATCAAGAAGCACCACTGCCGGGCGGCGGTCTGCGAGGGGCTGGTCAGTGCTCCCTGTAGCCATACCTGCCCCGCCGGTATTGATGTGCCGCGCTATATCCGCTTTATCGGCGAGGGCAAGCCGGCCGAGGCGTTAGCCGTTATCCGGGAGAAGATACCCTTCCCGGCGGTCTGCGGTCTGGTCTGTTTCCACCCCTGCGAAGCCAAGTGCCGCCGGGGTCAGTTAGAGGAAGCCATAGCTATACGGATGCTCAAAGGCTATGCCGCCGCCCACGATAACGGGCTGTGGAAAGAGAATATCAGGACTGCCCCTGTCACCGGAAAGAGGGTGGCTATCGTTGGGGCGGGGCCGGCCGGGCTTACCGCCGGCTACTATTTAGCCAGGCGGGGGCATTCGGTTACCGTCTTGGAAGCCCTGCCTGAGCCGGGGGGCATGATGCGGGTGGGCATACCCGACTACCGCCTGCCCAAGGATATACTTAAATCCGAGATTAAAGAAATAGAAGATGCCGGTGTTGAGATAAGAACCAGCACCAGGGTGGAGTCTATAGACGAGCTGTTTAAGGAGGGCTATAACGCCGTCTTCCTGGCTACCGGCGCTCACCAGGGGATGAAGATAGGGGTCAAGGGGGAGAGCAGCCGCGGGGTGATGGACTGCGCCGAGTTTTTGCGGGAGGTGAGCTTGGGCGGGGAGGTGGAGGTAGGCGAGAAAGTGGCCGTGATTGGCGGCGGCAACGCTGCTATCGATGCTGCCCGTACGGCTCTCCGGCTGGGGGCGAAAGAGGTGAATATCGTCTACCGCCGTACCAGAGCCGAGATGCCGGCCAACCCGGAGGAGGTCGAGGAAGCCGTTGCCGAAGGAGCCAGTATCGACTACCTGGTGGCGCCTTACCGAATCAAGGGCCACAACGGCTGGGTAGAGCTGGAGAGCCAGCGCATGGAGCTGGGTGAGATGGACTCCAGCGGGCGGAGGCGGCCGGAGCCTGTAGAAGACAGCCAGTTCACCACCAGCTATGATACTATAATCGCCGCCATCGGGCAGCGCCCCGAGGTTCCCGAAAGGTTTAATGTATCACTGGGGCGGGGGAATATCATTGAGGTTGACCCCGATACCCTGGCCACCAGCCAGGAGGGGGTCTACGCCGGCGGTGACGCTGCCAGCGGGCCGGCTTCGGTGATTGAGGCTATCGCTGCCGGGCGGCAGGCGGCCGTTTCTATAGATAAATACCTGGGCGGTAAGGGTGATATTGAGGAAACGCTGGCGCCGCCGGAAGGGGAGATAGCGCCGCTGGAGGAAGCCGAGGAGCAGTGGCGGCCCAAGATGCCGACCGTTCCCGTCAAGAAAAGGCTGGATAACTTTAACCAGGTTGAGCTTGGCTACGACGATAAGGCGGCTATAGAAGAAGCCAAACGGTGCCTGAGGTGCGACCTTGAGGAACGAGAGTAATAATCAAGATACAATCAAGCTGACTATTGACAGCCAGGAGGTCAATGCCAGAGCCGGCATGACCGTGCTCGAAGCTGCCCAGTCGGCTGGCATCTATATCCCCACCCTGTGCGCCGACCCTGACCTGAAGCCATACGGGGGCTGCCGTCTCTGCATCGTCGAAATCGAGAAGATGCGCGGCCTGCCCACCGCCTGCACCACCCCGGTTACCGAGGGCATGGTGGTGAAGACCAATACCCCGGCGGTAAACGAGGTGCGCCGCGCCAATGTTGAGCTAATCCTTGCCGACCACCCCAGTGAGTGCCTGATCTGCGACCGTAGGGAGCGCTGCGGGCCCCTGGATGTCTGCCTGCGCAGCGTTGCCGTGACCGAGCGCTGCGTAACCTGCCCCAAGAACGAGCACTGCGAGCTGCAGACAATCGTTGATTACCTGGGCATTACCGAGATACCCTTCCGCCGGACACTGAGGTCATACCCGGTTGACGACAGCAATCCCTTCTTCTACCGCGACCTGAACAAGTGCATCCTCTGCGCCAAGTGCGTGCGTGTATGCGAGGAGGTGGTTGGTGCCGGCGCCATCGCCGTAATCAACCGCGGCTATGCCAGCAAGGTGGCTGCCTTTGCCGATAAGCCGATATTAGATTCTTCCACCTGCGTTTCCTGCGGGGAGTGCGTTGTCCACTGCCCGGTGGGGGCGCTGATGCCTAAAGA